>Ga0192242_10028_pt1 | contig 72067 bp, 58 predicted proteins | sample Koala_Koa27_J3_FD_131235 | JGI IMG/M metagenome (GOLD analysis project Ga0192242, IMG submission 131235) | Enriched cells from koala feces incubated with labeled cellulose particles, San Francisco Zoo, California, United States - Koala_Koa2-7_J3 ...
TAATATCGGTTGGGATAAAACACCGGAATTGGCAGGAAACACCAATCCCAAACTGGTGACCGAAATCATTAAACAATGCTTTGCCGCAGGTGCCAAGGAAGTTTCCGTATTTGACCATACTTGCGACGACTGGCAGAAATGCTATAAGAATAGCGGCATAGAAGCGGCGGCAAAAGCTGCCGGAGCCAAAGTCCTGCCTGCCGACCAGGAAACGTATTACCGCGAAATCACTTTGCCGCGTGGCAAGAGTCTGAAGAAGGCTAAAGTTCACAATGCCATTCTGGATTGTGATGTATGGATAAACGTGCCTATTCTGAAGAATCACGGAGGGGCGCAACTCACCATGTCCATGAAGAATCACATGGGTATTGTGTGGGATAGGGGCTTCTTCCATCAGAACGACCTCCAGCAATGCATTGCCGATATTTGTACAATGAGCAAACCTGCCGTGCTGAATGTGGTGGATGCTTATCGCATCATGAAGACCAACGGCCCTCGCGGTCGCTCGGCGGCAGATGTAGTGCTGGCAAAGGGATTGTTCATGTCACAAGATATTGTAGCCGTAGACACGGCAGCTGCCAAGTTCTTCAATCAGGTTCGTGAAATGCCTTTGGATAAAGTAGGTCACCTGTCTAAGGCGCAGGCTTTGAAAGTAGGCACGATGGATATTGATAAACTGAAAGTAAAGAGAATCAAGATCTAAGAGAATGAAAGGAAATTCCAAACATTCCAAGTTGAGAATGCTGCGTATAGCAGTGTCGGTAGTCCTTTTTTCGCTGATTACCTTTTACTTTCTCGATTTTGCAGAAATCACAGGGCATAACTCTTGGCTGGAGCGTGTTCAACTGGTTCCGGCATTGTTATCCGGCAGCATGGTTATTGTGCTGGCTTTGCTGGTATTGACGTTGCTTTTCGGCCGTGTATATTATTCTTCCATTTGTCCGATGGGCGTTTTTCAGGATCTTTTTAACTGGATGGCGCGGAAGATGAATAAGAAGAAAAAGTATGGTTATCGTCCGGAGCGTAAATGGCTGCGTTGGGGCATCCTGGCGGTGGCGGTTATTGCGTGGTTTGCCGATTTTACTTTTCTGGCGGGGCTGGTGGAACCCTATAGCGCCTACGGGCGTATGGCGGCCAATGTATTCAGCCCGGTATATATGGCACTGAATAATTTGTTGGCGTGGGTATTCAATTCCTTCGGCAATTATACTTTTTATTTTGTGGATATATCCATCCGTGCGGTGGCTTCTTTTGTGGTTGCCCTGCTCACGCTGGCTATTGTGGTTCATTTCGCATTCCACTGGGGGAGAACGTATTGCAATACCATTTGTCCGGTAGGCACTTTCCTGGGATTCTTTTCCCGTTTCTCATGGTTCAAATTGCATATTGACACGGATAAATGTAATAATTGCGGGCTGCGTGGGCTGAAATGTAAAGGGTATTGCATTGATACAAAGAACCATAAGATAGATTACAGTCGTTGCATCACTTGCTTTGATTGCCTGGATAATTGTCATAAGGGTGCAATGACCTACGGGCTCCGTAAGAAAGCGCTTCCGGCAGAAGCAGTGTCTGCTAAGACTGAGATTTCTGAAGAAACTCCCGAAGTAACTCCCAAAAGTGTAGTACAGCAACAAGTGGCGACTCCGGCTGATGATAGCCGTCGTCGTTTTATCTTGACTTCGGTTGCCACGGCGGCAGCTATTCCTGTGGCATTGGCGGGGAAGCAGACCGCTTCCTTGTTTGCTGATGATTTCAAGCCTAGCGAACGAATGGTTCCGCTCAGTCCTCCGGGTTCTGTCAGCCATTCCCATTTTCTGAAGCATTGCACTTCGTGCCATCTTTGCGTCACCAAGTGCCCTTCCCATGTATTGAAACCCGCCCTTCTGGAATATGGTTTGGAAGGTTTCATGCAACCTATGATGGATTTTGAAAAAGGTTTCTGCAATTTTGATTGCACGGTGTGTGGCGATGTGTGCCCCAATGGAGCTATCAAGCCATTGACGGTGGAGCAGAAGCATAAGACGCAGATGGGCCGTGTGGTTTTTATACAGCAGAATTGCATCGTAGAGCGGGATCATACCAGTTGCGGCGCTTGTTCCGAGCATTGTCCCACGCAGGCGGTAGCCATGGTTACCTATAAGGATGGTTTGACTATTCCGAAGGTAGACCCTGAAATTTGCGTAGGATGTGGAGGTTGCGAATATGTTTGTCCGGCTAAGCCCTATAAAGCGATTTATATAGAAGGCAATGCGGTTCAGCAAGAGGCGAAACCTTTTGTAGAAGAAAAAAAAGAAGACGTGGTGATTGATGACTTCGGCTTCTGATTATTCATTATTATAATACTAAATAAAGAAAATGATTGGTACATTATTATTTTTAGGATTGGGCATGCAGGAAGTGCTGTTCATTGCGTTGATTGTGCTTTTGTTCTTTGGGGGCAAAAAAATACCCGAGTTGATGAAAGGTTTGGGCAAAGGCGTCAAGAGCTTTAAGGATGGAATGAATGGCCTTGAAGATGATATAGAAGGAAAAGATAAGAAAGAGGAAAAGAAAGAAGAATAATTTTATTTTGCCGTAGGGGCGGATTGAATTTCATAGCCATTAAGCAATGGATACCACTACCGTAGGGGCGGATTGAATCCGCCCGTATGCGCAAAGTAAACTGATATCGGGCAGATTCAATCTGCCCCTACGGTAGATGGTAGATGAGAAATAGCTTATTATTAAACCCAAATCCAATGAAACAAGAGCAGCAGAAAGTACTAACTTTTTGGGATCACCTGGAGGAATTGCGCCACGTATTATTCCGCATAGCCGTAGCAGTAGTCCTTCTTATGTTAATCGCCTTCCTGTTCAAAGACGAACTCTTTGCCATCGTACTTGCCCCCAAGAATGCTGACTTTATCATTTATCACCTTTTTTGCCGATTGGCTGATGTAGTTTCCATGCCCTCCCTATGCCCGGAAGCCTTTTATGTAAAGATCATCAATACCCAACTGGCAGCACAGTTCATCACCCACATGAGTGTTTCTTTCTATGCCGGTTTCCTTTTATCTTCTCCTTATGTCATTTACCAGCTATTCCGTTTCGTATCTCCGGCTTTGTATGAAAATGAAAAGAAATACTCCACACGGGTGATAGGGTGGGGATATATCCTCTTTATGATGGGCGTATTGCTGAATTATTTCCTGATCTTCCCCCTCACGTTCCGTTTTCTGGCTACCTACCAAGTGAGCATGGAAGTAGAAAATACCATTACTTTATCCTCTTATATGGATACCTTGATGATGATGAGCCTCATGATGGGGATTGTTTTCGAGATTCCCATTCTTTGCTGGCTCTTTGCCAAGCTGGGATTCCTTACGTCTGCCTTTATGAAGCGCTATCGCCGCCATGCCATCGTTATCATTCTGATTATCGGAGCTATTATTACCCCTACTTCTGATGTCTTCACCCTGATGATGGTTTCTGTACCCATGTATTTGCTTTATGAAATCAGCATTTGGATAGTGGGCAGGACGGAAAAGAAACAGGTGGAGGAACCGGTAGAGAAAGTTCCTGAAGAACCGTGGGAAGATAATCCTTATAAATATTAAAAAGGGTTCTGAACTATCTTTATTCCAAGACGTCCATGTCTTACTATAAAAAAAGGAAGGCACTATGAAGCCCCTTCCTTTTTCTATTAAAATCCATACTCATTAAATCTTCCAGCCGAAAGCATCTGCCACCGCCGGAAAAACTACCTTACCGTCTACAACATTCAAGCCATTCTTCAGTCCCGGATCTGCCTCACACGCTTTTTCCCAACCCATATCTGCCAGTTTCAGCGCGTATGGCAAAGTGGCATTAGTCAGTGCCAGCGTAGAAGTACACGGCACGGCACCCGGAATATTTGCCACACAATAATGAATGATACCATCCGTTTCATAAACAGGTTCGGCATGCGTGGTGGGGTGGGACGTTTCAAAACATCCTCCCTGGTCTATGGCTACATCCACCATGACAGCCCCTTTCTTCATCAGTTTCAGCATGGGGCGTGTAATGAGGTGGGGAGTTTTTGCCCCGGGAATCAGAACCGCACCGATCACCAAATCGGTAGTAGGCAATTCCTGCTCAATATTGTAGGTAGACGAGAATAACGTCTTCACATTCTTCGGTATAAATTCACTCAACTGACGCAAACGTGGCAGGGAAATATCACAAATAGTGACCTCAGCCCCCAATCCGGCGGCCATCAAAGCGGCATTTGTACCCACAATTCCGCCACCCAGAACCAGCACCCGGGCAGGCTTCACACCCGGAACGCCGCCCAGCAGGATACCGCGTCCCCCCTGAGGTTTTTCCAGAAAACGTGCACCCTCCTGGGTAGACATGCGTCCCGCCACTTCACTCATAGGGATAAGCAGAGGCAGTCCGCCCTGTTTGTCGGTCACCGTTTCATAAGCCAGGCATATGGCGCCGCTGCGCATCATTGCCTCCGTCAGTTCCTTGTCGCAGGCAAAGTGGAAATAGGTAAATACCAATTGACCCCGGCGCACCAAGCTGTATTCACATTCAATGGGTTCCTTCACCTTGATAATCATTTCGGCAATAGCGTACACTTCTTCTATGGTGGGAAGGATACGCGCTCCTACTTTTTCATATTCTTCATCAGAAAATCCACTGTTTATACCTGCGGTGTGTTGCACATACACCGTGTGACCTCTCCGTACCAGTTCGTGTGCTCCGGCAGGAGTCAACGATACACGATTCTCATTGTTTTTGATTTCTTTAGGGATTCCTACTATCATATTCCTCATTTTTTAGGGGTTTGACTGCCTCAAAGATAGCAAAATGTCAGAAATGCCGGTTCTGTATAAGAATATTTTTTTTGCGACAGACGTATGTTTAGCAACACTATTTTAGGCGATATTTTGTTTTTTATTTGTATGTTTGCGGGGATGAAAAAAATGAGAAGGATGAATATACGTCACTATATGATGATCTTTGCCCTGGGCAGTGCACTCACCGCACAGGCGCAAGAAGAACCGGCGGCTCCCGTTTTCCGCCCCCCTTTTGATTTTCCGTTGAGCCTGAGTGGAAATTTCGGCGAATTGCGCTCCAACCATTTTCATGGGGGGGTGGACTTTAAAACCCAAGGCGAAGTGGGAAAGCCTATCCATTGCATTGCTGATGGCTATGTGAGCCGCGTGCTGATTACCCCCGGCGGATATGGGCAGGCTATTTATATTACCCATCCCAACGGCTATACATCGGTATATGGGCATGTGCTGAAATTCGCTCCGGCGGTGGCAAAGGTGGTGGAGGAATATCAGTATGAGCATGAAACTTATACGGTGGATTTGAAATTTGAACCACATCAGCTTAATTTCAAATCTGGCGAGATTATCGCCCTCAGTGGAAATGAGGGGTATTCATTCGGCCCGCATCTTCACATGGAGATACGCCACACGGATACGGATGAACTGATTGATCCCCTGCAATTCTATACGGACAAAATAAAAGATACCACACCGCCCCGCGCATCCCTGGTGATGCTTTATCCGCAACGGGGAAAAGGAGTGGTGGAAGGTTCCCAACGGAAGCATGCCATGTCCATTGCATCGCTCGGCAAGCCGGTTACTGCCTGGGGGGAGATAGCCGCAGGCATTAAAGCATACGACTATATGGACGGCACACACAATAGTTACGGAGTGCGTTCCGTGGTGCTATATGTAGACACTACGGAGGTTTTCCGAAGCACCGTGGATGGCGTGTTGCCCGATGAGAACAGGATGATTAATGCGTGGACGGATCGTGAAGAATTTGTGAAAAAGAACAGTTGGGTGATGCGCTCGCAGGTGCTTCCCGGAAATCGTTTGCGTATGTTGCAGGCGGATGATAAAGGGGGAGTGGTCACTATAGACGAGGAGCGCGATTATCATTTCCGCTATGTGCTGACGGATTTATACGGCAATAAGTCCACATACCGTTTCACAGTGCGCGGGCAACGGCAGCCCATAGAGGAATATCATCCGCAGGTGAAGCATTACCTGGCATGGAACAAAGGGAATGTGATACAAGAACCGGGTATGGAACTGGTGATTCCTCGCGGAATGCTGTATGAGGATGTGGCGCTGAACAGCCGTGTGGTGAAAGATACCGCCGCCATCTCTTATGAATACCAATTGCATGATGCCCCTGTGCCTTTGCACGCAGGGTGTACGCTGATGATTGGCGTGCGCCATCTGCCTATCGAGGATACTTCTAAATATTATGTGGCGCGCAAGTGGGGGAACAAGAAAGGTTCGGCAGGCGGAACATATGAGAATGGATGGATGAAGGCTATCATTCGCGAACTGGGGACTTACACGGTGGCAATAGACACCATTCCGCCACGGGTTACTCCGCTGAACAAGCCGCAATGGAAGACAGGCAACATTCAGTTCAAGGTGGGAGATGCCGAAACGGGCATCAAGGACTATAAAGTAAAGATAGATGGTGAGTTTGCCCTTTTCGGAATCAGTTCGAAGAACGCTAAACTGTGGATGAAGCAACCTGAGCGTTTGAAGAAGGGAGTACCGCATAAGTTGGAACTGGTCATTACGGATTATTGCGGAAATGAGACGAGAGAGGAATATACATTTTGATTACACAATTAAAAAGTTAATATAATAATGAAGAACAAACTAATCTTGAGCGCTGCCCTGCTACTGGCAGCAGTAACAGAAGCCTTGGCATGCACCAACCTCATTGTAGGCAAGGGGGCATCAACCGACGGATCTGTTATCGTATCTTATTCAGCCGACTCTTACGGCATGTTCGGCGAACTGTACCATTACCCCGCAGGCATCCACGAAAAGGGAACCATGCGCGACATCTACGACTGGGATTCAGGCAAATACCTGGGACAAATTAAGGAAGCCCGCCAGACTTACAATGTAATAGGAAACATGAACGAATACCAGGTTACCATCGGCGAAACCACTTTCGGCGGACGTGAGGAACTGGCGGATTCTACCGGCATCATGGACTACGGAAGCCTGATTTATGTAGCCCTTCAGCGTTCACGCACTGCCAAGGAAGCCATTCAGGTAATGACGGACTTGGTAAAAGAATATGGTTATTATAGCAGCGGCGAGTCCTTCAGCATTGCCGATCCCAACGAAGTGTGGATTCTGGAAATGATAGGCAAAGGTCCCGGTGTGAAAGGCGCCGTATGGGTGGCAGTCCGCATCCCCGACGATTGCATTGCCGCACATGCCAACCAGAGCCGCATCCACCAGTTCAATATGAATGACAAGGATAATTGCCTTTACTCTCCGGATGTCATCTCTTTTGCCCGCGAAAAAGGCTACTTTGACGGCATGAACAAAGATTTCAGCTTCTCGGCAGCCTACAATCCTTTGGACTTCGGCGGCCTGCGTTTCTGCGAAGCCCGTGTGTGGAGTTTCTATAATATGTTCAATAAGTCGGTAGGAGATACCTATCTGCCTTATATCCAAGGCGAAAGCAAAGAGCCTATGCCTCTCTACATCAAACCTACCCGCAAAATATCCGTGCGCGACATTCAGGCAGCTATGCGCGACCATTACGAAGGTACTCCGCTGGACATCACCAATGATCCCGGAGCAGGTCCTTTCAAGACTCCTTACCGTCTTTCTCCTTTGAGTTTCAAGGTAGGCGACCAGGAATATTTCAATGAGCGCCCCATCTCTACCCAGCAGACTGCATTTACCTTCGTGGCACAGATGCGCGGCAATTTGCCCGATGCCATAGGCGGCGTGTTGTGGTTTGGCACGGATGATGCGAATATGACCGTATTTGCTCCTGTATATTGTTGCACGGATCGCATTCCCGATTGCTATAGCGGCAAGGAAGCAGATTGCGTTACTTTCTCATGGGATTCCGCTTTCTGGATTTATAACTGGGTGGCAGATATGATACGTCCCCGTTACAGCCTGATGGTAGATGATATGCGTGCCGTTCAGAACCAGTTGGAAAATACTTATGCCGACGCACAGGCGGGCATTGAAAGCTCTGCCATGAGCCGTATGAAAAAGATCCCGCAAAAGCAAAGGCATTCCTGACCAATTACACTTGTATGACTGCCGAATCGGCCGTAGACAGTTGGAAGAAACTGGGTGAGTTCCTGATTGTGAAATACAATGACGGCGCGGTGAAAAAGATGGCGAAAGATGGAACGATTCTGCGTCCCGAAACCGGTCATTGTGCACCGTTGGTACATCCGGGTTATCCCAAGGAATTTTTGGAAGAACTGGTGAAGGCTACGGGTGACCGCTATAAAATGAAATAATAATTATCGTCCCCTTTTATTTTCTTCTCCCAAATTTCTAGGATTTTTAATTTAATTCTTTTACATTTGTCAGAACATAAAAAAGGATGTAATTATAAACCTAATAAATATAACAAATTATGGAAAATGAAGAATTAATCAAGCAAGTGACCGCGAAAGCCGAAATGTGGCTGACACCTGCTTATGATGCGGAAACGCAAGAAGAAGTGAAGCAAATGTTGAATAATCCCGATAAAACCGCACTGATTGACTCTTTCTATCAAGATTTGGCTTTCGGAACAGGTGGTCTGAGAGGTATCATGGGAGCCGGAACAAATCGTATGAACATCTATACGGTAGGCGCCGCCACACAGGGATTGGCAAACTACCTGAACAAATGTTTCAAAGGCAAGGACCAAATATCAGTAGTAGTAGGCCATGACTGCCGCAACAACAGCCGCAAGTTTGCCGAAATCTCTGCCGATATATTCTCTGCCAACGGCATTAAAGTATATCTTTTCGATGATATGCGCCCCACACCGGAAGTGTCATTCGCTATCCGCCACTTCGGTTGCCAAAGCGGTATCAACATTACTGCCAGTCACAACCCTCGGGAATATAACGGCTACAAAGCTTATTGGGACGATGGCGCACAGGTTCTTGCCCCGCACGATACAGCCATTATTGATGAAGTGAACAAAGTAACCGTAGCTGATATTAAGTTCAAGGGTAACAAGGATTTGATTCAGATTATCGGCGAAGATGTAGATAAAGTTTATTTGGATAAAGTTCATTCTATCTCTATCGATCCGGAAGTTATCAAACGCCAGAAAGACTTGAAGATTGTTTATACTCCTATCCACGGTACAGGTATGATCCTGATTCCGCGTGCATTGAAGCAATGGGGATTTGAAAATGTTCACACTGTGCCCGAACAGATGGTGAAAAGCGGAGACTTCCCAACCGTTGTATCTCCGAATCCGGAAAATGCCGAGGCTTTGTCTATGGCTATCGCTTTGGCAAAGAATATTGATGCCGATATCGTAATGGCAAGTGACCCGGATGCCGACCGTGTAGGTATGGCGTGCAAGAATGATAAGGGCGAATGGGTATTGATTAATGGTAATCAGACCTGCTTGTTGTTCCTGTATTACATCATCAAGAACCGCATTGCAATGGGTAAGATGAAGGATAACGACTTTATCGTAAAGACCATCGTTACCACTGAACTGATTAAGGCGGTTGCCGATAAAAATAAGATTGAAATGCTGGATTGCTATACCGGTTTCAAATGGATTGCACGTGAAATCCGTTTGCGCGAAGGCAAGCAACAATACATCGGTGGCGGTGAAGAAAGCTACGGATTCCTGGCAGAAGATTTTGTCCGCGATAAAGATGCCGTATCAGCTTGTGCTTTGTTGGCCGAAATCTGTGCTTGGGCAAAGGATCAGGGCAAGACTTTATTCGAGGTATTGCTTGACATCTATGTAGAATACGGTTTCTCTAAGGAAACAACCGTAAACGTAGTGAAACCGGGCAAGAGTGGCGCTGACGAAATTAAGGCAATGATGGAAAACTTCCGTTCTAATCCTCCGAAAGAAATTGGTGGCTCAAAGGTGGCTCTTATAAAAGACTATAAGACTTTGAAGGTGACCGATGGCGAAGGAAAGGTGGTTGACCTGGATATGCCGGAAACCAGCAACGTATTGCAATACTTCACAGAAGATGGTACGAAGATTTCAGTTCGTCCGTCGGGCACAGAACCGAAGATTAAGTTCTATGTGGAAGTGAAGGGTGAAATGGGTTGCCACAAATGCTTTGATGCTGCCAATGCTGCTGCCGAAGAAAAGGTAGAAGCGGTAAGAAAGTCATTGGGTATTTAAAGTATGATATTCCCGTATGGGCGGGTTCCAAACCCGCCCATAACATAGACTATTAAAATAAGGATAGTCGAAAGTAACTTCATCCCCTCTTAGCGTTCTGCTATAATTTACTACCTTCGTCCTCTTTTTCCCTATATCAGGCAGAGAGGAAATAATATCAAAATCGGCATCTCTTTATCTGTATTTTGTTGTATCTTTGCACCCGGTTTTAATAAGGTAAAAAGATATGATGTGGTTACTATTGGCATTTCTCTCGGCAGCCCTGCTGGGATTTTATGATGTATTCAAGAAGCAGTCCTTAAAGGACAATGCTGTAATTCCGGTGCTGTTCCTCAACACGTTGTTTTCCAGTTTGATATTTCTTCCTTTCATTGTATTGTCGGTGTGGAAACCGGAAACGCTGGAGGGTGGTATCTTTTATGTACCCACGGCAGGGTGGGAGGTGCATCGCTACGTGGTGTTGAAATCCATTATCGTTCTTTCGTCATGGATATTGGGATATTTCGGCATGAAGCATTTACCCATTACCATTGTAGGACCTATCAATGCTACCCGTCCGGTGATGGTGCTGGTAGGAGCGTTGCTGGTGTTTGGGGAGCGGTTGAATCTTTATCAGTGGATCGGGGTGCTGATGGCTGTTTTTTCTTTCTTTATGCTGAGCCGGAGTGGGAAGAAGGAAGGTATCGACTTCAAACATAATAAATGGATTTATTGCATTGTAATGGCTGCCGTGCTGGGTGCTATCAGTGGATTGTATGATAAATATCTAATAGCTCCTGTAGATCAGGGAGGTATAGGGCTGGACAGGATGATTGTTCAATCGTGGTATAATATTTATCAGTTGTTTATGATGGGTACGGTGTTGATGCTGTTGTGGTGGCCGAAGCGTCAGTCTACCACTCCGTTTCATTGGCATTGGTGCATTATACTGATTTCTATATTTCTGTCGGCGGCAGACTTTGTTTATTTCTATGCTTTGAGCTTGGATGGAGCTATGATCTCTATTGTGTCTATGGTAAGACGTGGAAGTGTGATTGTTTCCTTTATTTTCGGCGCAATGGTGTTCCGTGAAAAGAACTTGAAAAGTAAGGCGGTAGATTTAGCGCTGGTACTGATCGGTATGATATTTTTGTATTTCGGAAGCCGATAAAGTTTTCATCTACCGTAGGGGCAGATTGAATCTGCCCGATGACAGTTTACTTTGTGTATACGGGCGGATTCAATCCGCCCCTACGGGAAAATGATCATCATTTATAACTCAACGGATGTGTAATCCACTCCCAATTATCCCACTTCTTTAACTGTTGCACAATAGCAAGGCTACTGGTAAAGAATTCCACAATCTTTTCTTCGGGGTTATCATAACTCAGTGCATCCTTCAGCGTCAAAAAGAATTCCTTCTTCTCCGGCTTGAATACCGCTTTATCCGGACGGAGCATATTTCCATTCTCTTCTATGGAAGAAATAAACGGATAAGGCATTACATAAAATGACGGTTCCAATGCCTTCGGATCTCCCGGCCAGAAGCCAAATTCACAATTACGCTCATCAAAAGCCGGATAAGAAATACATCCGTTGGAATGGAACGGAGCCGCCTCGCCACTATACACAATGCACGATAAATCCATCGTTCCAAAGTAATAAGCCGGAAAATCGACTTTTCCGCGGAAAGGAGACATGAATTTATTCAACGCATGATAAGCAAATAACAAGTTATTCTGGAATAAAGTAACCGCCGCCGCATCATAAGAATGATGCTTCTCGTCTTGATCAAAATCTATCGGATCATAAAACTCTTGTGCACGTACATTAATAGTGGTAGGAGAACCGATATATTTCAAAGCATGATGAAGTTGCTCGTAATATCGGGCAATAGAAACACCATCGCGTAGCGGGATATGTATGGAATATCCCTCCGTATTTCGCACCGTGATATGGTGTTCCCTGAAATTGACCACAATTTCAAATGGTGAATGATTGCCCGGAATGATTCCCGTAGTGAGACCATCCAGTGTAAGATATTGGCGGGCATGCGCCCATTCGGGACGTTTGTTATTCCGTTCCAGTTTTATTTTTCCTATCATTTGGAGTAACATATGCAGGGTATCCGCCGTGGGCTGCCATTCCGGATAGGTTAGAAATGCTTGGTTCATGATTATTCTCTTTTTAATTGGTTTTTCCTAATTAACATCTCTCCTCTTGAAATAGTTCCGGAGAAACCCGAATAGTTTTTGTTGTTGAAGAAATCTCAAAAACCTGTAAACCCGATTAACCATTTTTTTGTTATAGGGATATACACATCGTTTAAAAAACAACAAAACAGAATTTGATTAAGATATGAAATTTAAAAGCTTACTGGTATCACTTATCATCTTATTGTCCATGTCAGCATATGCGGAAGAACCTGATACCTCTCCGCACTTCAAGCTGAATGGTGCCCTTCGCTTCAACTATAACTTTTCGGACTGGAAAGAGGGGAGTAAAGACCGTGGCGGTAACTTCGGTTATGATGTATTGTTTTTTCGCCTGAGAGGCAAATATAATAAAATCCTGCTTGATGCCGATTATCGTTTTTATTCCAAAGACTTTGGCGGGGCAATGCTTAAATACGGATGGATTGGTTATCAGTTTGATGACAAGAATCAGGTGCAATTAGGGTTGACCCGTGTGCCTTTCGGAATCCAACCGTTTGCCGCCCATAATTTCCTGTTCCAAATGTCCTATTATGTGGGGTTGGAAGATGACTCGGATATGGGTATCAAATACCTTTATACAGGGCGGCATTGGGATTTTGCATTGGCTTTCTTTAAGAATGCGGATGAACTTTTGTTCAGTTCGGATGCCGAAACCTCGGACGACCGTTATGGATATGATGTGGCAGGCCGCAATAAAGAATTGAACCAATTCAACGGACAGGTTTTCTATAAATGGGGCGAGAATGTGCGTCAGTGTATAGGTGCCTCGGCAGAATTTGGCGGATTGTACAATCTGGATACCCGGAAAAATGGCACGCATTATGCATTTGCCCTTCATCACGAACTATACTGGAAAGGACTGAGCTTGAAAACCCAGATTGCCACCTATGCCATGAAACCGAAAAATGCCGAAGGAATTTCTCGCGATACCATTATGATGACGGCTTATGGCGCTCCTTATGCGGTGGCTGCCAAGGCAAATTTGTACCAGCTTGGCGTGGGATATAAATGGAATGTGAAGTGGGGACCGGTAGAAAGCGTGCAGGTGTATAATGACTTTGGATGGTTGCAGAAGCAGAAGAAAGATTTCCATGACAGCTTTCAGAATGTAACCGGATGCATGGTGACGGCAGGACCCGTCATAGCCTATATAGATTATGCATTGGGATTGCATCAGGCATGGCTGGGGCCGGACTGGAACGCATTTGCCCAAGGCACGGGAAGCAATTCGTGGCATGCGCGTTTTAATGTAAACATAGGATATTATTTTTAATAAGGACAGATATGATACAAGACATATTTTCATTATACGCAGACCGTTGGCCCTTGTTCCTGAGCCTCACCTGGGAGCATATTCAGATTTCGGTTATTTCAATAGCCGGAGCTGTCATTATCGGGCTGGCGTTGGGCGTTTTCGCCAGTCAATACCGAAAGACCGCCTCCTCTATTATGGGATTGACCAATTTGATTTATACCATTCCCTCCATAGCTCTGTTCGGTTTCCTCATTCCTTTTTCGGGCATCGGGAACACCACGGCCATCATTGCGCTGACGGTATATGCATTGCTCCCTATGGTGAGAAACACTTACACCGGCATTACAGGTATTGACAGTGAAATAATAGAAGCGGCACGCGGCATGGGGAGCACACCTTTCCAAATATTGTGGAAAATAAAACTGCCTTTGGCTTATCCCGTCATCCTTTCGGGCATCCGTAATATGATGGTGATGACCATTGCCCTTACGGGTATTGCCGCCTTTATAGGGGCAGGAGGATTGGGCGTTGCCATCTATCGGGGCATTACGACCAACAACACTGCCATGACCTTGGCAGGAAGCATCTTGATTGCCCTTTTGGCATTGCTTGCCGACTGGGGAGTGGGAAGGTATGAACACCACATAATGAGAAAACGCAGACTGATTTAACCGCCTTCCGATGGAAGGCATGAATAAAAAAGATGTATGAAAACAAAAGTAATAACAACATTCATTTCCGCCCTGCTGGTACTCTCGGCATGCGGAGAAAAAAAAGATACCATCCGCATCGCCACCAAACCGATGACGGAGCAGTTTATATTGGCTGAAATGCTCTCGGCATTGATTGAGGACAATACCCCTTACGCCGTAGAAATAACGAAAGGCATAGGCGGCGGAACCAGCAATATCCATCCAGCATTGATGAAGGGGGATTTCGACCTCTATCCCGAATATACGGGAACGGGCTGGATGGTTATTCTGAAAAAAGATTCCTTCCCCGGTCCCGATGAACTGTATCCCGAGCTGCAACGGGAATATCATGAACAATTCGGCTTGAAATGGGTAGCTCCATACGGCTTTAACAATGCTTACAGCCTGGCGGTGAACAAGGCCAATGCAGAGAAATATCATTTGAATAAATTCTCGGATCTGGCAAAATATCCCGATACTTTCGTATTGGGAGCCGAGTATGATTTTTATGAAATACCTCTGGGCTATAAGGACTTATGCGAACATTACCGATTGAAATTCAAAAAGACCCTCGATATGGACATCGGTCTGAAATATGAGGCCATCAAAGGAGGCAAGATTGACGTAATGAATATTTTTACCACCGATGGGCAACTGAACGGGGCAGGACTGAAAGTATTGGAAGACGACAAGCATTTCTTTCCCACCTATTATTGTGCCACGGTGGTGAGGGAAGATGCCTTGGCAAAACATCCCGGACTGGAAGAAGTCCTGAACAAAATGGGAGGTATCCTTACCGATAGTGAAATGTCCGAACTGAACTACCAAGTAGATATAAAAGGCCGTTCTGAGCGTGAAGTAGCCCGTGAATTTCTGCAAAAGAAAGGATTATTGCATAGTGAAACCTCTAAAGAAAAGACCTCATGAACCATCCGATAATTATACGTTTCGACCATGTATCGAAAGAATATGGCGGACATGCTGTGCTGAAAGATTTCAGCCTGGACATAGCGAAAGGGGAGTTTATTACCGTCATTGGCAGTTCCGGTAGCGGAAAGACTACCATGCTGAAAATGATAAATGGTCTTTTGATTCCTACCAAAGGTACAATCTATATAGATGGCAAAGACATTTCAAAAGAAAATCTTACCTTGCTGAGAAGAAATATCGGTTACGTGATACAAGGTATAGGATTGTTCCCTCACATGAGCGTCCGTAAAAATATTGCATACGTTCCCGAATTGCTAAACAAACGGGATAAGCAACGGACCGCCCGTGCCGTGGAAAGATTGATAAAAGTAGTGGGGCTGGAGGAGGAGATACTGGAACGCTACCCTGCCGAACTCTCCGGCGGGCAAAGGCAACGGGTAGGCATTGCCCGTTCATTGGCCGCCAATCCTGAAATATTATTGATGGACGAGCCTTTTGGTGCGGTGGATGAAATAACAAGAAAAATGTTACAAACAGAAATAGCCCGTATCCATCAGGAGCTGGGAGTAACCATTGTCTTTATCACCCACGACATCAAAGAAGCATTGAAACTGGGCACACGTATATTGGTCATGAGTAACGGGAAAATAGAACAGATAGGTACTCCAGAGGAAATAAAAAACAATCCGGCAACAGACTTTGTAAAAGAGCTGGTAGCCAATGCATGGTATAATCCACACTAAAGTAAACCATAGTCGAAACTATTTATGCCCGGCCTTTAGTGAAAGAGCGTTAAGAAAATTAGTACCATTTCCGTTAAGAACAAAAAGCTGTTTGAGCGTAGCGAGTTCTTTTTGTTTAGGAAATGGTACTAATTTTTAGCTCTGTAACGGTAGCCGGTGCTTTTTCTTTTGTTTCATTTTCTTTTGTGCATACAAAAGAAAATGAAAAGCATTACTCAATAACAATCTTATACTCCACATCAAACACCCCTTTAGCCTCCAATTTCTGAATCCACTCCCTATCCTTCAACTCACCCGTATACCCCACAGAATCACATCTTCCATACCACGGCTCAATACAAACAAACGGACAATCGGGATGCACCTTGGTAGGCGACCACAACGCCACCAGCGGCGAATCAAATTCCAAACTGATATAAGGCTTTTTCTCTTTATCCAGTAACGTCACCTTCTGCAACTGCTTATTATCAAAAATATACGTGTCGGAATCAAACGTATGAATATCAATCGGCATCAGCCCCTCCTTATCCAGCTTCAGTGCATGGCGTTCCGGAGACACACATCCCTTCTCTACCGGCACGATATATTCCAAATCCTTGGTACGATTCAATGCAAAGAATCCACGTTCCTCTGCCTGCGGGTCAAAATCGGGGAAGAAGAAAGCAGGATGCGCACCAATCTGAAAATACATATCCATTGCCCCTAGATTCTCCACACGCCACTTCACCGTAATCTTGTTGTCTTCCAACAAATATCCCACCAGTAAACGGAAAGGAAAGGGGAATTTGCCCAAAGTCTCAGGCGTGCTTTCCAGCCAATAAACAGCTCCGGTTTCATCACTATATGTCTTTTTGAAATCCATATCGCGTGCAAATCCATGTTGGCCTATCTCATATATATTCCCTTCGTACCGGTATTTATCCTCCCATACACGGCCCACGGTAGGGAATAATACGGGCGAACGGCGTCCCCAGAATTGGGCATCACCTTGCCACAAATATTCTTTGCCACCTTTCTTTATACTTTGCAGTTCTGCTCCATGTTCAGCTACCTGGACGGTCAAAATAGAATTAGAGATTGTTTCCATATTTCTTCGTATATAAATTAGTTTTTTCAAAGGTAGGGATGTTTCATGAGATGGCAAAGTGAATCCTAATCTTTATGTAATTTTCATCCAATATGCCTGCCTGATGAAAGAATTTTCCTTTGAGGTATGTCATTTAAATTATTTTTGTTTATGTTTGTGAACCATCACTAAAGAAGGGAAACGATGAAGGGCACACGTATTATAGTAAATATATTATGGTCTGGCATTTTATGGTGTATAATAAGTATATCTTGCACCCGTTCTGAGCATCGTGCAAAGACTCAGATGGATACTTATATGCAATATTACGCTTTGATGATTGATTCAATATCGAAGAATCCCAGTTATGTATGTACGGAAACATTCCGGCAAATGGCGGCTACAACGGATAGTGTGGTCTATTACCACTATATGATACTTTTGGCGAAGGCATACATGTTTAAATCCGAAACAGATTCTGCACGGCTCTGTATGGACAGGGCGGAACTCTTTTGCAATAATGCGGACCCTTCTTCACAAATCAATGATTTATATTCCGAAGTTTATAATATGCGGGGCAATGTATGTATCCGCTTGGGACTGGCCGATTCATCGGTAGTATGTTTTGAGAAAGCCTTTGACTATCGGCAGAATGGTATAGATAAAGGTGTGCTTCCCGATATTTGTTTAAATCTGGCAGATGCATTTGTCCATACCGGACGCTATGACAAGGGAGCGATGTGGTATCGGAAAGCACTCTCTTACAACGATTCCCTGAACGTGCCCGAAGATAAGCGTTTCCCGGCTTACTACGGTTTGGCGCAAGTTTATATGGAACTCCGTGATTTTGCTTCATGTGACTATTATTACGATATGGCGGCGAGGCATTACGACCAAATGCAACCCTTTGAGAAACATATCTATCTGAATAATCGTGGAAATTCTTATTACTTCCGTGCCGATTATCCCAAGGCCTTGGAGATGTTCAGAAAGTCATTGGATTTGTGCCGATCCTATCCCGACATGACCTTTGAGGGGCACTTGACGGAGATGAATATGGGAGAAACCTTCCTATTGATGAACCAAACCGATTCGGCATCTTATTATCTGGATCTTTGCGGAGATTTCTTCCGTTCCATCGGGCATCAGACAGCCCTTTACTATCTGGATACCCAACTGATAGAGCTTGCTTTGAAAGAGAATAACCTGCCATTGGCACGCAAACGTCTGGCTGAGGCGGTGAAACCTGACTATGTGGAACCGAATATGAAGCATATCCGCAACCGCAATTTGCAACATTATTTTGAAGAAGCAGGAGATTTTAAGCAGGCATATCACTATCAGATGGAGAATCAGCGCATAGACGACTCTACGCGCAATGAACGTATCAAGATGCGAACCGCCGAAATAGATTTGAAATATAGTCAGGACACCACTCTGATGAAGCAGAAGATTTTCATCCAGCAAAAGGAGAACGAAGTGTTGGCACTGAATCAGACACTTTATATCTGGATGTCCGTGTGTGTATGCATTCTTATTCTAGTGATTTTCATTTATATATATAGTAAGAAGCAACGCTCTCTGCTTCAAATGAAAAGCCAGAACATGATAGCGGCATTGCGTATGGAGAACATCCGCAACCGTGTTTCTCCTCATTTTATTTTCAATATACTGAACCGTGAAATGGGAAATTATACAGACGAGCAATCCGATAACATGCGTGGCTTGGTAAAGCTGATGCGGCGCAATCTGGAACTGACCGAACAATTGTGCGTGACCATGGAGGAGGAACTCGATTTTGTAAATACCTTTATCAATCTGGAACGTAAAGCATTGGGCGACAACTTTCTACTATCTGTCAACGTAGATCCTTCCATTGACCTAAATAAGGAAATCCTTCCCTCCATGATGATACAAATTCCGGTGGAGAACGCCATAAAGCATGCTCTGCTGAACAAAGAAGGAATGAGGAAACTATGGATTGACATAACGAAAACCGCAGGAAGTATTCGCATCACCATCCGTGACAACGGGGGAGGATATAAAGTGAACAGCCGTAATAGAGGAACAGGAACGGGTATGAAAGTGATCCTACAAACGATACAATTACTGAATGCCAATAACAAGAAGCAGATAGATATGTCAATAACAAATGTAAAATTGGAGGACGGAGAAACCGGTTGCGAGTTTGCGGTAACCTTGCCCGAAGACTATGACTATAATTTGAAAAAGATTATTTAGTAATTGATTTTAGTAGAATGGTATCCAAAATAGCTGTTTTAATCCATTTTTGGAAATCCCTCGTTTGTCCGTTAAAATATGTTTTAATACTTTTGTTTCGTTAATAATTAAAGATTAATTGTGTATGATGGATAAGTTATACAAAGTTCTAATAATTGACGACGACGAGTTCTCTGCTGATAATCTTTGTCTGGAACTAAAGAAATACAACCGTTTATCGGTGGAAGGAATGGCACGCAATGGTGCGAATGGCAAGAAACTGCTGGAGAAGGTGCATCCCGATTTATTGTTTCTGGATGTGGAACTGCCGGACATGAAAGGCATGGACTTGATAGAGCAAATAAAAGGTACTGTCACATGGAATATGCAGATTGTGTTCTACACCGCCTATGATAAATACATGATATATGCTATCCGCGGAGCTGCTTTTGACTATTTACTAAAACCTATTGATAGAAAGGAACTGGAAGGAATCATCAATCGCTTTATGCAGAAAACGGAGGAGATCGTTTCTTCGTCTTTTGTAATTCCTCCGCGTGTTTATGCCACCAGTGAGCATACTTTTATGATCTCTACGCCTACTAATGATTTACGGATACTACGTTCCATAGATATTGGTTTCTTCCGTTATAATTCAGATCGCAAGTTGTGGGAGGTCATGCTCAATAATCAGACTCCTTTGTTGTTGAAGAAGAATACGACGGCAGATAATATAAAAGGATATGACTCCTGTTTCGTTCAGATTCATCAGTCGTATATCATTAATATTAATTATCTGATGATGATTAAGGAGAACCGTTGCGTCATGTTCCCACCTTTTGAGAATATTACAGAACTCCAGGTTTCCAAGAAATATAAGAAGGAGTTGCAAGATCAGTTTTATCTTCTGTAGAAAATGAGAGTACAAGTTTATAAGAGGTGATTTTGAAATCACTGAAAGAAGGGTAGGAGTCGTGAGATTTCTGCTCTTTTTGTTTTTTTGCATAATTCTTACCCTTAGGTCGTATGTAAATAAAGCTGTTTAGTAATTAATTTAAATAGAATAGTATGCGAATTTGATCGTTTGCTACTTTCTCTGGTTTTTGAGAATTTGTAAAATGGTGTTAATTGTTTTTCTTTGGGGCTACATAAGGTTAAAAAGGAGACATATACATGAATGAAATGAAAAATACAATGAAAAAAGTAATATTGCTTTTGGTATGTTGCGTTGTGCCTTTCAGCTTTTATGCACAAAAAGCACGTCAAAATGGTATAACAAAAAAATGGGGCTATGAGCGAACGGAAAATAAAGATGGATGGTGGAAGAATTCAAAATACAGGGGTAATTCCATGCTTGATAAATGGGATACGGCTTTGGTTAATCAGGATTATGAAATAAATTGGTTGATTTCCCCACAATATGAAGAGGTAACTAAAACATTTACAGAAAAATTAGCAGGAGTTGTTTTAGGAGGTAAAGTAGGGTTTATAGACATACACAATCGTTTTATAATTAAGCCACAGTTTGAAAATGTGGATGATGTTCATGGTTTTAATTTAGGATTATCAGCAGTTAAGAAGAATGGTAAATTTGGCTTTATAAATAAAAAAGGAGAATTTGTCATTGAGCCTCAATTTGATTATGCCGATAATTTTAGAGACAATATGTTGGCCACGGTCAAGCAAGATGGTAAATTCGGAGCTATTAATATAAGGGGAGAAGTTGTTGTTCCATGCAAATATATTTTAGAAGAAGCAATGATAAGTGTTCCCATATCCAATAAACTATATCGCCAGAAACAGGAAGAAATGAAAGATGCGAAAGGTAATGGTGATTTTGATGATGTATTGGATAAGATCACCGAATGTAGCAGGGAGGTTAATGAAAGAATTAATAATCTTGAAACAGAAATAGTGACAGATTCTCTTCAAATAGAAGAAAAGAATGGCAAGATGTGTCTTTTAGTGGGTGAGCAAACCATAATTCCTGCAGAATATGAAGAACTTATAATATCTGAGGATGGCTTTATTCTTGCGTGTAAACAGGATAAATGGGGAGCTTTGGACGTATATGGACGTATTGTATTACCATGTGTCTATCAATGGGTATATTATGATGCTTCGGCAAAAGTTTTTATTGCTAGTAGTTTTGCAATGGGATTATATAATAGTCAGGGAGCTTTATTACTACCGGGAAGATTTGATTATATAGGTAGTTTTGCAGATGGCAAAGCACCTGTATGGTTGAACTCCGTACTTGGTTGGGTGGATGAGAAAGGGCATCTCTCCGATGGTTTTGTAGAAGATTTGACCAAATTCTTTCTGGAAGAAGAAGAAAAGGGAGTTGAAGGTGCTTGGGGGATGTTCAATTTATTGATAGACTTGAAACCTGATTATGCTATGGCCCATTATTATATGGGAAAAGGGCAAGTAACAGGTGGCATTTATTCTAAAGGAATGGAGCATCTAAAAATTGCAGCAGAATTGGATCCTGATAATGAAGAAATTGCTTCGACACTGAAACAAGCCAAAAAAGATCGAAAGAAAAGAACTTTTAATACTATTGGTTACATTGCGAATGTGCATAATAATTTGGAATCTACAAACTCTAATTCATTTAAGGATAAAAATAAAAATCAAGATAAAACTTCAGTCGGAATAAATCTGGGACTTTCTATGGATGATATGGATGCCCTTGGCGGATCTACAGCTACTGCTATAGCAGGTGGCAGTAACCGTTGTGGCTTTTTAAAATATGTGTTGGAAGACCTTGAAAAAAAGATTCGGAAGAATACAGGCAAGTTGATGGGGGAGTACTACCAGAAAATAAAAGATGGCTTTTTGCAATCTGCCAGTAAAGAAGGTTGTGAACAATAATATATAATTAAGATCATAATTATGAGAGTAAAAAATGTAAAGTTTATCAGTAGAATCGTCATGACGATTCTTTCTATGTTCATCTACATTGGAGCGTATGCAGGTGATGATCCCTTAAAATATGAAATAGAGGGAGAGGGAGTAGGTGCACAAGGTACTTATTTGGTAAAAGTAACGGTGATTCAGAAAAAGAGTAAATTGGATGCCGATGTGATTAAGAAATGCGCAGTTCATGGAGTGCTTTTCAAAGGATTCTCCAGTCAGACTTCGCGCGCCAGACAGAAACCTTTAGCAGGGAGTATGGTGGTAGAACAGCAACATCAGGATTATTTTGATGTCTTTTTTCAAAAAGGAGGTTCTTATATGAATTTTGCCAATATGGTAGGAGAGAATCTTTCGGTGGTAAAAATGGGAAAGCAGTATCGGATTTCAGCCGTGGTTTCCGTTGCAAAAGATGCTCTTTATCAGGAGTTGGTAGCAGCCGGAGTTATTAAAGGATTAAATAATGGATTTTAGCTTATGTGTAAGAGATTTAGTATTGCTTTACTGATACTGGCTAGTGGACTATTGTCTGCTTTTGCCCAGCGGAACCAGGATGTAGTCTATCTGAATAATGGTAACGTAGTGAAGGGAATTATATTGAAACGTACGGATAGTGTATTGGAAATAAAAGCATCCAATGGGGAAACATATTAGTATCCTATAGTAGAAATACGTAAAATAGACCAAGAATCTGTTGATAAAGAATGGGGTGTTGATAGAACTTCAAACTCTACTTATAAAGAATATCGGAATATGGATTCAGGTTATTGGACGGCTTTGGAAATGGGTATAGGAAATGATATACATCTTTCAGACAAGAACATGCAACATGTGGAACTTACTTGGACCAACGGGTACCGTTTTGGTGAATCGTTGAAAATAGGTATTGGGTTCGGGGTACGTTACTATGCAAATAATCAGGATATACGAAATTCATCTATACGATGGTCCTTCCCTATTTTTGCCGATGTGAGAGGTAATTTTATTCCTCAGACTTCTCGAATGGCAGTTCCTTATTGGGCTTTTGATATAGGTGGTGCTATACGTGACGGATTTATGGTGAGCCCTACTTTGGGTATTCGTTTTGGTGAACGGCGTTCCTGTTTCCTTCTAGGCTTGAACTATACAGGACAGGTTATGAAACTTTATGGAGGTGACCGTCATTTCGAGAATATTGTATCATTAAAATTAGGCTATGAATTTTAAAAAAGAAAATTTATGAAACATCTATTGTATATGTGGAAATTTGCGTGTCTGCTTTTACTTGTACTTACCGGATGCAGTAGTAAGCAGAGTGTTTCTTCCTATCACTCATTTGAGAGTGAATGTTTGGGTGTGGAATTGGATGGCTCAGAAACAGTTCGTGCTTGGGGTAGAGGCAAAAATCGTAGTGACGCTATAGAGCAGGCAAAGAAAAACGCGGTAAGAGATGTATTGTTTAAAGGTATTATAGCAGGTAGTCGTGAATGTAGTGTGCGTCCTTTGCTGGCGGAAGTGAATGCTCAGAAACGATATGCGTATTACTTTAACGACTTTTTTAGAGATGGAGGTAAGTATCTGAATTATGTAAGTATGGAAGATAAGAAAACAAGTTCCAATATGAAGACTTCTAATAAAACTCAAGTTTCTTATTCTATCACAGTACGCGTGTTACGTTCTCAATTGCAACAGAAACTGATAGAAGATAAAATTTTGAAACCCTAAAGATAGAGACATGAAAAAAATATATGCTATTTTATTCTTTGTAATGCTTGTACATACCGGAGTATATGGGCAGGCTAAGAAACCCACCATTATGGTCATTCCTGCTAATGTGTGGTGCACCAATAATGGTTATACACAAAAATATAATAATCAGGGTACTATTACCGAGATTCCGGATTATAAAAAAGCGTTGGATAATGATTTGAACTTGGTGAATGTTATAACAAAAATAGGCGAGTTGATGGCGGAAAAAGATTTTCCGTTGAAAGATATGGCATCTTCCATCCGTTCCATTGAGCAAAGTTCGGCAGAACATGAAATGACTACTAGTTCTACTTCAGGTGCTTCATTGGCAGAGTCTCCTTTAGACCGGTTGATGAATAGAGCCAAAGCTGATATTTTAGTCGAAGTTGTTTGGAATATCAATACAACAGGCCCAAACGTTCTGTGACTTATACTTTGCGAGGTCTGGATGCCTACACTAATAAACAGATTGCGGCAACACAAGGTACAGGCGAACCTTCTATGGCGGCTGAAGTAGCAGTATTGTTAGAGGAAGCGGTAGTAGACAAGATGGATGCCTTCGTAAGTCGGTTACAGAAACATTTTGATGATTTGATGGCTAATGGTCGTGAAGTGTCACTAGAAGTTCGTGTATTTGATAATGGAAGTGGCGTGGATTTGGAGAGTGAATTTGGTGGTTCTGAATTGCAGGAGATTATAGAAGACTGGGTGGCACAGAATACAGTAGCTCATCGTTTTAGTTTAACTGATGCCACTGAGAGTGTGATGCTTTTTGAACAGGTGCGCATTCCGCTTTATCGTGAAAACGGAATGGCTAGAGATACAAGAAGTTTTGCCAATGATTTGCGTAAATATCTTAAACAGAAGGCCGATCTTACTTGCAAAGTAATGACAAAAGGGTTAGGTAAAGCTGAATTGGTTATCGGAGAAAAATAAGAGACATGAAAAAGAAGAATATTATATTTACCGTTTGGTGTGTATGTTTTGCTATGTCTGTGGCTGCACAGGATTGTGAGATAAGTCTTACTGTAGCCAGAGCAGCTCAGAAAGAGGTGCTTCCATCTCAAGTACAAGAGATTTTAGGGAATCGTTTATCTACAGCAGTGGCTGGTCAGGGAGTTATTGCCAATTCCAATTTTACACCATTCTTTATCACAGCTAAGGTTAATACTCTATATAAAGAAACATTGCCTGGTCCTCCTGTCAGTACAGCTCTTACAACTCAATTGACTTTGTATATAGGGGATGCGATAGGACAGAAAGTATTTTCCACTCTCAGTATGGATGTAAAAGGGGTAGGAACTAATATTAATCGGGCATATATCAATGCTTTCCGTGCGATAAATGGTAATAATATAAAAGTACAGGAATTTATACGCGAAGGGAAAGAGAAAATTATTTCTTGGTACAATAGTAATTACAAACAGATATTAGCAAAAGCGCAGAAAAGTGCTTCAATGCATGAATATGATGCTGCATTGTATTATGTCACTTCCATTCCTGAATGCTGTGTCGGCTATACAGATGCTAGTAAACTGGTAGAAAGTTATTATGCTAAATATGTGAATTATAACTATCAATTGATTCTGCAATATGCTAGAGCCGAATGGGCGAAGTCACCCGATGCAGAAGGAGCTTCAAAAGCTTTTGACTGGTTGGTCTATATTGAGCCGGGAAGTAGTTGTGAAGGTGAAGCAAAGGCTTTGTATAATGAAATAAAGACTAAGGTAACAAGCGATTGGAATTTTGAGAATCGTGAGAAGTATAAGGATGATATTGAATTGAAAAAGCAAAGGATAGAAGCTGCTCGGGCGGTAGGTGTTGCATTTGGTAATGGGCAGCAACCGGTTACTACCAATATTACTTGGCTTCATTAATTCAAGTTCAAATGATTTTAAATAAACAGAATATGAGAAGTAAGAAAATTATCCTAATCCTATGTCTCTTGGGGCTGATCAGTGGTTCTGTTCAAGCTCAGAGGCTGAAAGCCGTGCAAAATGAAAAAGGCCGCTATGGTTTTGTGACAGAAGACGGGGCTGTAGTGATAAAGTATAAATATGATGAAACAACACCTTTTAAAGATGGAATTGCTAAAATAGGAAAAGATGGAAAGTATAGTCTGATTAATGAAGATGGCGAAATCATTACTAAACGGAAGTATACATATATAGGTGAATTTTATAATGGAGTTTGTCCCGTTGCCGAAGGGGGAAACACCAAGAAAGGAGTGATGCTTACCACTGGTGGATTAATAGGTAATGAAGCTAGTAGCAATACAGGTGAGAAATGGGGCTTGATTGATAAGACTGGTAAGGAAATTCTGAAAGCCGACTATGAAGCAATGGGAGACTTGAATAAGAAGTTGATATATGTCTTGAAAAGTAAGAAGTTTGGATTCATTGATTCAGCCGGCAATATAATAGTAAAACCTACTTATAATTTTATCGGTAGCTTCAATGACCAAGGGGTATGTTGGGTTAATATCGGTGGCAAATACGATAAAAAGAACAACATGGTGTCTAAAGGAAAATTCGGGCTGATAAATGAAAATGGACGGGAAATAATTCCGACGAAGTATGAAGATGTTGGTAATTTCCCGATTTTGCGGGATAAGAAAACCGGAGCTTTGCTTGATGAGGCTACCTTTTATACCAACGCAGACCAGTCTGCATTTCCTGCTACTAAACAGGAAATACAGAGTCTATTAGTACCCAAATCTCATATTCCTGAATCTCAGCTGCCTTCGTCGCGGGTCGATTATTTTTATTTCATTAATAAGAAATCTCAGGGTTTGGTTGATGTACATGGAAATACTATTATCCCTTTAACAGCAAATCAAGCTATTCTACCTCCTTCAGATAATATGCTTAGACTTGCTAAGGTGGAAAAAAGCAAATAGCTAAAGCCTATTATGATTTGAATGCCGAAGTGATGGTGAGAATACCTTCTTCAGAAAAAGGAAAATTTGGTGCTTTTAGTCATAATTTAGCTCCGGTTTCATTGGCTGATGAATTGTATTTCATTGACAAAAAGGGGAATAAAGTGATTGATGGCTTATCAAAAGCTTTCTCGAGCAATGAAGGGTACCGAGTAGTGCAAAAAGGATCAGCTTTTGGAGCTATTGACTCTACAGGGATGGTTGTTATACCTATCGGATATACCAATTCGCTTACAAGTGTGAACTCTGGACGATTGGGAGTACAAAAAGGTGGTTCTTGGTTTTATGTAGATACACAGGGGCAAGTCGTGTCCGATAAATATGATCGTATAGGGAACTTTCATCATGGCTATGCATCTGTGTGTCTGAATAAGTTATGGGGAGCCATTAATTTGCAGAATCAGGTTGTCGTTCCTTTAGAATGGCAGGGCGTAGTCCCCATAGTCAATCCAGAACTTATATGGGTGAAAAAAGATAATCTGTATTATCTTTTTAATGGGGTGCAGAAGTGTATTCGTTTAAAGCAAGGATTTAGTAATGCCTCCAATTTTGACAATGATATGGCTTATGTGATGGTTAATGAAAAGTGGGGTATTATTGATCCAGATGGTAGGGCACTAGTGCCTTGTTTGTTCGAAAATGAGGAAGATATGGTCTTTGCCAAACAATATATGCTATCAGAAAACAAGAAGAACCTGACCGAAGTAGAGGCTCTTCGAGTAATTACACGTTTTAACCCGGATACAAATCTATTTAAGATTACCTCTATCATTCCGGATAAGCATTGGGATTATTAATTATTGAATGTTTGAAAAATGAAAAGATTCATTATAATACAGCTATTGGCGATGATATTCGCCGTTCAGATTCAAGCTCAAGAGGAAGGTGAAATAAAATATCGCCGTAGTTCTCTTTATAGCATGATGGTTAATCACGAAGGAAGAGAGTTTGGTGATGAAATAAAGGATGTTTTCCTCACAATTCCTATTCCTGATAAATATAACAATCATGATTTAAGTGTAAAAGTAGTCTATACTCCTGGAAAGAAATTGGATAAAAGCCATGAAGAGATAGATGAGTTTATCAGAAACAATGGTGTTGCCAGTCGCATGGTGGGACGTTGGTTTAATCGTGATTACATGACGGGAGTTTGTGATGTAGAGCTAGTGAAAGAACGTGGATTATACAATGCTTCCGAACTAGATAAGGCCTTGGCATCCAAAACCCAGCGTGGAAATGCCTTATTGGAAGATGCAGGTGAGGATCTGATTGGAAACACTTTTCTTATTGTGAATGATATCCGCTATATTGACCGTTCAAAAGGATCAAGTGTATGGGGAGGAATTGTAAAAGGGCTTGGTGCGGCAGCAGCCATTTATACAGGTGAAACATCTTATCTGGACTTAGGTAATTCTACAGGTGATATAGTTGCATCATATAAAGGATTTAAAGTGAATATCGATACCTACCTTTATCAATTGGTTTGGGATGAGGAGACCGCAACAAGATTCTATACTGAATATTATACAGATAAGGATGATAAGGAGAAGGTAAAGGCTTTCAATAATAACCGTAAATTGTTCAAATTAAAATATGTAGGTAGTCAGCATAGTGATGGAAGTAACACTTCCTTTTTGGGCATAAACTTGGATGAGCCCCAACAAATGGTGCGAAAGGCATGTCAACGTGCGATTGATGAGAATATAGCAAGTTTACAAAAGAATTTTGAGCAGTTCAAAGTGAATACTCCGTTAATCAGCGCTTCTCCTTTGAAAGCTTATATTGGATTGAAGGAAGGCATCACTGAAAAATCTAAATTTGAAGTATTGGAGGCTGAAATGACCAAAGAAGGTAAAATGACTTATAAGCGTGTAGGAGTTATTCAGCCTAAAGAAAATTTGATTTGGGATAACCGCTACATGGCTTCCGAAGAACAGGCGTATGGTTCGGATTTTTGGTTTTACAACATTTAGAAAAGTCTCTGGCAGTGATTTCTATCCAGGTATGTTAATTCGCGAAATAAAATAATTGGTTAAATTAAAAGAAAACTATTATGAGAAAATTATTTGTATTATTCATGGTATGCTTGATTGGTATAGCTAATGTTTCAGCACAAGATGAAGCAGGTTTCGGAACATCAGGAGACTTCCTTGTAGGTTACAAGGATAAGACTTTCTCTACAACTATTGGATATGATTTTGGGTGTAGAATTATTCCTAATCTGTATGTGGGAGTTGGACCGATGGTAGGTGCTTCTTTTGGAAATGGAGATTCTAAATTTGCTGGAGGTGGTTATGGTAAAATTCGCTTTACCGTACCTCTTAATCTTGATACTAAGCCTTTTGTTGATGGTAGAGTTGGTTATTCTTATTCATTTTCCGATAGTAAAGGCGATATGTTTTACGGAGCAGGATTAGGCATGCGTTTTGTTGAACGTTACTGTATTGGGTTGTACTGTATTTTGACATATTCTAAGACTATGACTACTGAAAGTTATATTAAAGGATATGAAAAGAGATATAATCCTATTGATAAAAAATACCATCAAGTTGCTATGTATGGAACAAGAGAAATAGAAAATAAAAAGTCTATTTATACTCCTACTTTATTGTTTAGTGTTGATTTCTAATGGTATATTAAAATATGGGTGATCGACATAAATCAGTCACCCATATTTTAATATTGCCATTATTTATTCTTTCGGATAATTAGGACCATACAGCATCGTCTTCTCCCGCACCACCAATTGTCCATCCTTTACAAAATCTTCTCCGCGTTCACTCAAGTGCTGAACCATCTCGGCACGCATTGCTTCCAATTGCTTCTTGTACTTCTTATCATGAACGGCATTGTGCAATTCCTGCGGATCTTTACTCAGATCGAATAACTGTTCTTCCCCCGTGTGGAATCCCCATATATATTTAATCTTTCCATCAGTCAGCGCACACCAGTAATTATCATCACTATAGCAAGTGGCGTGTTCCAAGTCTATATACTTGCGCCAGCCGGTTTCCGCACCTTTAGCCAATGGTAATAAAGAACGACCATCCATATCAGCAGGAACATTTGTTCCGGCTACATCCAGAAAAGTAGGAAGAATATCGCGCAATTCTACCGGAGCATCTACCTTTCCCGGAGCAATATGTTCGGCAGCAGGCCACTTCACGATATAAGGCACGTGTGCAGAGCCTTCATAGGGATATGTCTTTCTCCAGTGATAGTGGTCACCCATCATGTCGCCATGGTCTGAGGTGAAAATGATCAGCGCATCTTCATACATGCCTTTGTCTTTCAATGCTTGAATTACTCTGCCGATTTGCTCGTCAATAAAAGTAATATTTGCATAATAATGACGCTTGGAGTTGCGGGCATATTCATCGCCGAAGTTTCCGTAAGGAGCATCTTTGGCAGCCTTTTCAGGGTCTAACTCTTTGGCATATTTGCCACACCAGTCGCCGATAGCGGGAGCCGGAACTTTAGCGTCTTTGTACATATCCAAGAAACGTTGTGGCGGATCATAGGGGCTATGCGGACGGGCAAATGACACCTTCAAGAATAAGGGTTTATCGTGGGTGTCATAGTTTTGTATCAGTTCGCAGGCCATTTCACCGGTCCAGTAAGTGGGGTGGAGCTTTTCACTCAGTTTATAGATTGCCGCCGAGTGGTCATTCCAGCCGATACCTGTTGCATCCGGGTTCTTTCCGGGAGACTGTATTTGGAACCATTGGCGGTAGTCGCTGGTAAAGTTTTCATCTTCTATGCGGCCGCTTTCGTCCAGCAATGTGCCTTGGAAACCATGCTTCACCCGTTGCGGGTGCCAGTGCATCTTTCCTATTCCGAAGGTGTAGTAACCGGCATCGTTCAGCATTTGCGGCATTTCATAATTATAGTGTGGAGATACTTTTCCGTATCCCAACAGGCCGTGATGCCACGGGGAGAGTCCGGTAAGTAATCCGGCACGGGCAGGAGTGCTGCTGGGGCAAGAGGAATAGCCGTTCATAAAGAGGGTTCCTTCGCTTGCTAATTCGTCCAGGTGGGGGAGACTACTGCTTCATTTCCCATGCAGCCCATGGCGTCGCCACGTTGCTGGTCGGTCATGATTAATATAATGTGTGGATGCTTTTGCGCATAGGCAAAAGACGAGCATAGTCCGGCTGTAACGGCCAATGTACATTTCAGGTTGGTTAGTGTGTTCATATTTTTAGGTTTTTCATAATATACTGTTGCAAAGATATAAAGTTTTTGGGGGTTAATGGGCTGTGGAGGAAAGAAATCGTATTTTATATTTATGGCTTAAAAAGTGTGTATGTAAGGATTACCCCTCCACACCATATGCATAAGGGATTTCGAGCTTTTACGTTCTATCTCCCAAGGCTTGGGAGTTAACTCCATAAGCTTGGGATTTAAATCCGAAGGCTATGGATTTAAATCCTAAAGTTTGGGATATAGAATGTGAATGCTCAAAAGCCCTTATGCTTTAGGCAGGAAAGGTTTAGTAGAAAGGGAAAGAGGAATTGCTTCTATAAAGATACAAAAAAACGGTAACCTGCAAAGGCTACCGCTTTCATTATTTATATGTAATCAGAGGAACAGATTATTCACTCCAATTCATGTTTACCATACGTTTGTAAGAAGCATAACGTTTCTTAGCCATATCTTCGCAAGCAGCGAACAAGTCGGCAGCTTCAGTAGGATATTGTTTCATTACAGAAGCAAAACGAACTTCGCTCTTCAAGAAATCCTGGAAACCATCCCAGTTCGGTTCTTTAGAGTCCAGAGAGAACGGATTCTTTCCTTCTTCTTCCAAAGCCGGATTGTAACGCCACAAGTGCCAGTAACCACATTCTACAGCCTTAGCTTCTTCAGCCTGAGATTTACCCATACCTGCCTTCAAACCGTGGTTGATACATGGAGCGTAAGCGATAATCAATGATGGTCCGGGATATGCTTCAGCTTCGCGGATAGCTTTCAAAGTCTGAGCTTGGTCAGCACCCATAGCGATCTGAGCTACATATACATAACCGTAAGTAGTAGCGATCATACCAAGGTCTTTCTTGCGAACACGCTTACCGGAAGCAGCAAACTTAGCGATAGCGCCCAGCGGAGTAGCCTTAGATGACTGACCACCTGTGTTAGAGTAAACTTCGGTATCAAGTACCAGGATGTTTACGTCTTCGCCTGAAGCGATAACGTGATCCAAACCACCGTAACCGATATCGTATGATGCACCGTCACCACCAATGATCCACTGGCTTCTCTTTACCAGGTAATCCTTGAATTCGGCGATTGTAGCGCAAGCAGCACACTTGTCTTTAGAAGCTTCTACCATCGGGATGATCTTTTCGGCAGCAGCCTTGCTCTTGTCAGCATCGTTCTTGCCGTCAATCCATTCCTGGAATGCTTCTTTGTATTCAGCCGGAGTGCCTTCGGCAGCGATAGCTGTCTTCATGGCTTCTTCGATGCGTGCACGAAGTTTCTTGTCGGCCAGTGTCATACCCAAACCAAATTCGCAGAAGTCCTCGAACAATGAGTTAGCCCAAGCAGGACCCTGACCCTTTTCGTTGGTAGTATAAGGAGTTGAAGGTACAGAACCAGAGTAGATAGAAGAACATCCGGTAGCGTTAGCAACCATTTCGCGATCGCCAAACAACTGGGTAACCAGTTTTACATATGGAGTTTCACCACAACCGGAGCAAGCGCCTGAGAACTCGAACAACGGAGTAGCGAACTGAGAGCTCTTCACGTTGGCCTTGATGTCTACCAAGTGTTGTTTGCTCTTTACGTTCTTAGCACAGTAATCCCAGTTTGCAGCTTGAGCCAACTGGCTTTCGAGGTGCTTCATGGTCAAAGCCTTGCCACCCTTCTTCGGGTTGCCCGGACAAACATCGGCACAGTTACCGCAACCCAGACAGTCTAGTACGTCAACCTGAATGCGGAATGTCATACCGTCGAATTGCTTACCTACGGCTTTCAGAGTTTCGAAGTTTGCACCCTTCTGTTCTTCAGCATCCAGTACGAACGGACGTACAGAAGCGTGAGGACAAACGTATGCACACTTGTTACACTGGATACAGTTCTCAGCGTTCCATTCGGGAACAAATGCGGCTACACCGCGCTTTTCGTACTGAGATGTGCTCTGATACCAAGTACCGTCTTCGATGCCCTTGAATGCAGATACCGGCAGCAAGTCGCCATCCTGAGCGTTGATAGGACGAACCACTTCGTTGATGAAGGCAGGATCGTTGTTGGCAGCAGGAGCTTCTACTTCCAGGTTAGCCCAAGCGGGATCAACCGGCAATTGTTTGTATTCACCACCGCGGTCTACGGCAGCATAGTTCTTGTTTACTACGTCTTCACCCTTCTTACCGTAAGACTTAACGATGAATTTCTTCATCTGTTCTACAGCCAGATCTACAGGGATAACGCCTGTGATGCGGAAGAATGCTGATTGCAGGATGGTGTTGGTGCGGTTGCCCAAACCGATTTCCTGTGCAATCTGGGTTGCGTTGATATAGTAAACGGTGATATTGTTCTGTGCAAAATATTTCTTCACCTTGTTAGGCAGGTTCTTTGCCAATTCTTCGCCTTCCCAAATGGTATTCAGAAGGAAAGAACCGTTTTTGCGCAAACCGCGAGTTACATCGTACATATGCAGGTAAGCCTGTACGTGGCAAGCTACGAAGTTCGGAGTGTTTACCAAGTAAGTAGAACGGATAGGAGTATCGCCGAAACGAAGGTGAGAGCAAGTGAAACCACCTGATTTCTTAGAGTCGTAAGAGAAGTAAGCCTGGCAGTGTTTGTCGGTATTGTCACCGATAATCTTTACAGAGTTCTTGTTTACACCTACTGTACCGTCAGCACCCAAACCGTAGAATTTAGCTTCGAACATACCTTCGCCGCCCAATGCGATTTCTTCTTCCTGAGGGAGAGAAGTGAAGGTTACATCGTCTACAATACCTACAGTGAAGTGGTTCTTAGGCATCGGCAGAGCCAAGTTCTTGTATACTGCGATGATCTGGGCAGGAGTAGTGTCCTTAGAACCCAAACCGTAACGACCGCCCACGATAACCGGAGCATCAGCCTGTCCATAGAAGCAGTCTTTAACATCCAGGTACAAAGGTTCGCCGTTAGCACCCGGTTCTTTGGTACGGTCCAGAACTGCGATAGTCTTGGCAGTCTTAGGTACGGCAGCCAGGAAGTGTTTAGCAGAGAACGGACGGTACAGGTGTACAGATACCAAACCTACTTTTTCGCCGTTGGCGATCAGGTAGTCGATAGCTTCGCGGGCAGCTTCTGTTACAGAACCTATGGCGATGATTACGCGGTCAGCGTCTTCGGCGCCATAGTAATCGAACAGTCCGTGAGGACGGCCTGTGATCTTACCGATTTCGTTCATATATTCTTCTACGATAGCCGGAACTGCTTCATAGAAGTTGTTGCATGATTCTCTGTGCTGGAAGAAGTGGTCAGGGTTTTCGGCCATACCGCGTGCCACGGGCTTGTTAGGATTCAAAGCGCGTTGACGGAATTCAGCCAAAGCCTGTTGGTCGATAAGACCGGCCAAGTCTTCGTTTTCCAGCATTTCAATCTTTTGGATTTCGTGAGAAGTACGGAAACCGTCAAAGAAGTTAACGAATGGAACGCGAGATTTGATAGTAGCCAAGTGAGCTACGGCAGCCATATCCATAACTTCTTGTACAGAACCTTCTGCCAGCATGGCGAAACCTGTCTGGCGGCAAGACATTACGTCCTGGTGGTCGCCAAAGATACACAATGCGTGAGAAGCCAATGTACGAGCCGATACGTGGAACACGCAAGGCAGGAATTCACCGGCAATTTTGTACATGTTAGGGATCATCAGCAGAAGACCCTGAGATGCAGTGTAAGTGGTAGTCAACGCGCCTGCCTGAAGTGAACCGTGAACAGCACCTGCTGCACCGCCTTCGGACTGCATTTCTTGTACCAAAACTGTTTCGCCGAAGATGTTTTTACGACCTGCGGCTGCCCATTCGTCTACATACTCAGCCATAGTAGACGACGGAGTGATGGGGTAGATGGCAGCTACTTCCGAGAACATATAAGAGATATGTGCTGCTGCCTGGTTTCCATCACAAGTGATGAATTTTTTTTGTTTAGTCATACAATTACTAATTATTAGGTAATAAAATCTATTCTCTATCTTTTAATATAAAAAGCCGAAAAGCCACAACGGTATCTGATTACCGTGCCCCAGTTCCAACTTGTGCGGGGCGTAATACACGTTTGGGTTGTTCTTGAACTTGCATCCTTCGGCACAAATGCGGAAGGGCAAGCCATTGTCTACCATAAACGAGGTGCCTTTGTCGCCTTTATATATTTTGTGGTCTTTGTACATGGTGTTCATGAAGAATGTATCCAGAACATCCTGTTCTTCGACCTTTACCGGATAAATGGAGTACATCAGGTTGGTGTTGTGCATCATCAGTTTGGATGGTTTCTTGGGGAATTCTTCTCCCTTGGGATATACCATGTTTATGAGATGCGCATCTGCCAGATACTTAATGTAATTCATCACCGTGGCACGTGAGGTTTGAATCTCCGTAGCCAGCTGGCTGACGTTCGGAGCAACGGGTCCGTCCACAGCTAGCAAATATAGCAATTTTTTTATCTTCGAAAGATATTTCAGCTCAATTTGTTTGATAAGAAGTATATCTACTTCTATCATCATGTTCATTGTCTTCAGCAAGTTTCCCGAGAAGTTCCGTTTCTCCAGGAAGAACGGATAGAAACCATGGTGCAGATAGTCTTGGAAATAGTCCAGCGGTTTTACGTCGCGCAGGATGGTTTTGGCTATCTGTTCGTGATTCTCCAGGATCTCTTGCAGGGTATAGGCACGGAAATTGTTGCCGCTTTGCAGGTTCAGAAACTCGCGGAAAGAGAAGCCTCTCAGGTAGTACACCTTTACGATGCCGCTCAGTTCGGGGTTTTCTTCTTTCAGTCGCATCACGGACGAACCGGTGAACACGATTTTCAGTCCCGGAAACTGTTCATAGCAGGCACGCAAGTCATGACTTCATTCGGGATATTTAAAAACCTGGTCTATCAGCAGCACTTTACCTCCTCGTTTCACAAATTCTCCGGCAAAGTCCACCAGTGTGTATTTGGAGAAGTAGAAGTTGTTCATGTTGATAAACAGGCATGAGCGGTCCGTTCCGAACTTTTCTTTTGCATATTGCAGGAGGAAAGTCGTCTTCCCCACGCCACGGGTTCCCTTGATACCGATCAGCCTGGCGTTCCAGTCTATTTCGTCCATCAGGTCCCGGCGAACAGGAGCATTGGTATGTTCCACCAGATAACTGTGTGTCTTGTAAAAGGTTTCCATGGTTGCTTTTTTATCGGCTGCAAATATAACAATACTTATTCGAATTGCAAACTGGAGATAGCAAAATATTATTATTTTTCTTTTTCTCATAGATATTCACCACAGATTAACGCGGATAAGTACAGGTTATTTCAATGTGTCTAAAGATGTGGAGTTGATGAAAGAATCCGTGAAAATCTGTGTTAATCCGTGGCGAATTCATACCTTTGTCCCCGGAAATGGAAACGCTTTATTTGTTTAATCCCGAAAACGATATGGCGTTGGCGTGTGGTGATCCTTATTATATAGCACCTGCCAATGCGCGACGGATGGCTGCCGAACTGTCTGCATTGCCGGCATGGTATGCCGACGAGGGGGCTGCGGTGTGGGTGGATGCCTGCCGGTATGCACAGATTATGAAAAATCCGTTTCCCTTGCCGCTTCCGGTGGAGTGGGTAACGGGAGTTTCTCCTATACATAATAAGGTGTATCCTTGGGGATGGAGTCCGGCGTTGGTTCATCATTTGCGGGAAGCAGGGGTGGAGGCTACGGTTTGCCCGTCCGGAGAACGGATGAATCATATCCGCCGATTATCAGGTAGGCATACTGCTGTGGAAGTTTTAAGCCGTATCCGTAGGGGCGGACCTGTGTGTCCGCCCGATGGTAGTTGGAATAGTGTATTCGGGCGGACACATGGGTCCGCCCCTACGGTGGGAGAGTCCTTCATTCTTCATTCCTTGGAGGAAGTGGAGGCGTTTGTCTTATCGCATCCCACGGCTATACTGAAAGCGCCTTGGTCGGGCAGCGGACGAGGCATACAATATACATCGGGAGTCTTTCCGGCTGCACTGAAAGGGTGGGTTCATCATATACTTACCACCCAGCAAACGCTGGTGGGAGAGCCATTCTATGATAAAGTCCTGGATTTTGCAATGGAGTTTCTTGCTGATGCCGAAGGAGAAGTTCGCTTTGTGGGATACTCTATTTTTGAAACGGATGGGAGGGGGAGTTATAAAGAAAACCGGCTTGCTCTGGATGCTGATCTTGAAAGACAGTTGGCGGCGTATGTGCCGATAGAAGCGTTGCGGCAGCTTCGCATGGAGTTGTCAACGGAGCTGGCAGATGTGATAAAGGGGGATTATGAAGGATATTTGGGGGTGGATATGATGATTTGTCGCACCGTGGAGCAGGGTGGGGAGGGCTATGCCATTCATCCTTGTGTGGAGATTAACCTCAGGATGAATATGGGAGTTGTTTCGCGTCTCATTTATGATAAATATGTGTGTAGAGGTGCACATGGCAGATATGTGATAGAATATTATCCCCATTCCGGTGAGGCGGAACAAGCCCATTCTTGTTTTCGGCAGCAATATCCTTTGCGGGTGGTGGATGGAAGAATAAAGTCGGGGTATCTTTCGCTCACTCCGGTGGGGGAAGATACTGCTTATCAGGCATATGTTATTGTGGAAGAATGATCTCTGTTACAAGTTCTTCAACCATTCTTTTCCTCTTTTGGTATAAGTCCATGCCAAGAAAAGTCCGCCTACAATGCCACTAACAGTGTACACAAATCCTAATGCATCCATAATTTATATATTTATTTAAATGTTCTATAACCCACAATTGCCCAAATAGAGGTCGTTACAAGCCCTGAGATAAACACATATGGATTAAAAACTATTTCTTTTTCCGTAAACCAAGGAGTTATACTCCCTATAACAACACCTGCGAAAGTAAGTTTAGCCAAATCATAAAAGAACTTTCCTAAATTTTCTTTTCTCGATTTATCTCTCTCGCGTGTTTCTTTCTTCAACTCCTGTTGAACACTAAAATTCCCCATCTCTACTATATATCTTCTTTTCAACAAAATTACTACATAATTTCCTAATACCCTAATAGAAAGCATACTTTTTCTTCCATGCATAAAAAACGGCAACTTAGAAAGTCACCGTTTTCTTGTATAATGAATACTATCGAATTCTTTTTTAGAATGTAGTATAGAATATCTGCATCTTCAACTTATTATCTGGATTTGTTCCGCCTTTCAGCTTCGCACTTTCCATTTCTAAGCTATTTGATATTCCGGTGACTTCATTTGTAGTGGTTGATTCGTCTACTTTTACAGGTATCAATACTACCTTGTTCCAATCCGGGTTTTCGGTTTCCCATTTGTCTTTGCCTTTTTCGGCAATACCTTTCTTTCTTTCCTCTATGCAGTAAGTAATAAGTGGGGCGATGTTAGAGAAAGTATAAGTATTGTTTCCGCTATACGAGGCATAGAAAGAAGTTTGACTATCTGTTATCTTGTTCTGCTCAAAAAAGGAGAACATATCTTTTTTTCTCACCATCAGCAAGTTATTTGGTATATCCATCTTATACTTGCTATTGTTCTTGTCATTATAGCGAGTGAAAGTTACATTTACACCATTTAGAGTATCATTCTTATGCTCCTCATAAATCGTTTCGATGGGGAATGTTGCTTCGGTAAAGATACCGGCCGGACTCTTTATGTAAGTGTAATTGGGGTCTGCTACTAGTTCTTTCAGTTTTTCTGAATTCTGAAAATGATTGGCTTGAATAACTTCCTTGGTTGCAGCAAAAGAACCAAATTTGTTTACTACGGAATCTCGTACTCCCGCGGAGTTTTCTACCAAACATTTTACATTCATGTTCAGTGCCATGCCGTTTATGTATAGGATACTGCCATCGCCATGAGTACAACGAATATAGAATCCTTTTAATACATTTTTAATAAATGCTTCCGGATTCTTGAAGTAGTCTTTGTTTTCTTTGTACTTGTTGAATATATACTCTCCAAATTTGGTGGGGAGTTTTATATCTTGGGTTATGTATCTTGTTTTAGTTGAAGTTGAGGCATCGACTATAGTTGTATCCGATGCTACGGATAGACCTGTAGCCGAATATGCTTTGACGGCAATTGATTTTGCAGATTCGTTATAATAATCTTTGGGATTTACACTGGTATAGAAAGTGCTGAGATCTTTTTCCGGGATTATTTTGTCCAAAGTATCTACTGCTAAACGCATAGCGTTTAATGAATCACCGAAGAATTTACTATATTGTAATGTTAGTGTTACTCCGGTTACTTCTGTCATGTCTTTATCAAATTCGAAGTCATCCGGACAAGTAAACTGTACTATGAAGTCTGCACTAAACTCTCCAAACTGTTCATCCGTATATCGTCCCAAATACGCCGTACTGGTACGTGCATACACCGAATCTGCCAACAGGGAATTGGTACTGAATTCATAGCTACCGGTATTGGCCGGAATCCTGTCGCCTCCGGGCATCAGTCCGTCTCCAATGCCGGTTGTTGAGTCGTCGCAACTATATATTAGTGCCGCCAACAACAATGCGCATAAATATTTGATTTTCATCTTTATATTATCTCTTTATGGATTATTTCTTTTCGAACTCCCATACTTTGTCGTAGAACTCATTGAAAGTATCTACATAGGTATCGGCAGGCTGATAGTCCAGCACAGGTATGCCACGTTCGCGAGCAAACTGCATTACGTTTTCATTCACCTTTTCGCTATTTTGTATCACACCGTCAGAGTAAGCAACAGCCAGTTTGCAAAGTTCCTCATAATTGGCAGGAGATTTGATAACATCCTCTACATCACTCTTTTCAATACCTTTAAGCATCAGTTTTTCGGTCAGGTTGCCTTCGCATTCGGTTTGGAAGTCATCTCCAAACAGAGAGAATACCACTTTGGAATCTCTGAATGACGGTTCGTCCTGATAAGCCTTCTTTATATAGAGAGGTACAAATGCACTCATCCAGCCTTGGCAGTGGATAATATCCGGACACCAACGGAGTTTCTTTACAGTTTCCAATACGCCGCGTGCATAGAATATGGCACGTTCATCATTATCTGTATATTCCACGCCGTTTTCGTCAGCCACCATCATGCGGTGCTGAAAATAGTCGTCATTATCAATGAAGTACACCTGCATGCGTGCAGCTTGTATAGAGGCTACCTTGATAATCAACGGATGGTCTGTATCGTCTATGATTAAATTCATGCCGGACAGGCGGATTACTTCGTGTAGTTGGTTTTTGCGTTCATTGACATTGCCCCACTTTGGCATAAAAGTTCTGATTTCTCTGCCTTTTTCCTGTATTGCCTGAGGGAGATATCTTCCCATATTAGCCATTTCGGAATCGGGAACGTAAGGGGCGATCTCTTGTGTAATAAATAAAACTTTATTTGCCTTCATCTTAACTTTTTGTTGCTCATAAACATTTTGCAAAGATATAAAAAAAATAGATGAGAGTGGCAAGAAACATCGATTAATAATTCCTTATGATATGTTAAGAAGCTGATTATTAGTGGTTAATGGTTAGCGATTAATGGTTAATGCTATGCAGATTTACTATTAATCACTAGCAACAGATTAATAACGTATAATAAGAAAAGAGGTTAATCTGCATAGCATTAACCACTAATCACTAGCAACAGATTAATAACGTATAATAAGAAAAGAGGTTAATCTGCATAGCATTAACCACTAATCACTAACCACTCACCACTAATTAAACCCTCTTTTTCTTCTTTATCTCCCAAATATTGGTTTACTTTGCAGCCGTTTTAATTGAAACGATTCAAAAAAGGATAAAAAGATGAAGTTAGTTCAGACGATAAAAGAGTTTCAGTCAGAACTTAATGTTCTGCGTAGCAATGGAAAGACAATTGGCTTGGTGCCTACAATGGGTGCGCTCCATGCCGGACACGCTTCGTTGGTAAAACGTGCAGTTGCCGAAAATGATGTCGTGGTGGTGAGCGATTTTGTGAATCCCACCCAGTTTAATGACAAGAATGATTTAGTGAAATATCCGCGCACGCTGGATGCCGACTGTGAATTGTTGGAAAGGGTGGGAGCTACCTTTGTATTTGCTCCTTCGGTAGAGGAAATTTATCCGGAACCGGATACACGCCAGTTCAGTTATGCGCCCTTGGATACGGTGATGGAAGGTACTTTCCGTCCGGGACATTTTAACGGAGTATGCCAGATTGTGAGTAAGCTGTTTATGATTGTAGAACCCACCCGCGCTTATTTTGGCGAGAAGGATTTCCAGCAATTGGCTATCATCCGTGAGATGGTGAAGCAGATGGGATTTAACGGGCTGAAAATAGTAGGTTGTCCCATTGTGCGCGAGGATGACGGACTGGCACTGAGCAGCCGCAATGTAAGACTTTCTGCCACAGATAGAGAAAATGCACTGAATATATCGCAAACTTTATTTAAAAGTCGTACCTTTGCAGCGTCTCATACAGTAGCTGAAACTCAGAAGTTTGTAGAAAATGCCATTGCTGCTTCCAAAGGATTGCGTTTGGAATATTTTGAAATAGTAGATGGTGCTACGCTCCAGAAGATTACAGACTGGAACGATACGGACTATGCAGTAGGATGCATCACCGTATTTTGTGGCGATGTACGCTTGATAGACAATATAAAGTATAAAGGAAAACTGGATTGATAGTCTATTAGTGGTTAGTGATAAATGGTTAGTGATTAATGCTATGCAGGTTAACCATCCACTATTAATCACTAACCACTAATCACTAACCACTAAAAAAATAGAATTATGATGATTGAGGTGTTGAAGTCGAAACTTCATTGTGTCCGTGTGACGGAAGCCAATCTGAACTACATGGGTAGTATCACGATTGACGAGGACTTGATGGATGCCGCCAACATGATTGCCGGCGAAAAGGTACACATTGTGGACAATAACAATGGTGAGCGATTTGAAACTTATATTATTAAGGGAGAACGCGGTTCGGGATGCATTTGCCTGAACGGTGCTGCTGCCCGCAAGGTGCAGGTAGGTGATATTGTGATCATCATGTCCTATGCCTTGATGGATTTTGAAGAAGCGAAGTCATTTAAACCCACAGTGGTTTTCCCTGACTCTGCTACGAATAAAGTAATTCGTATATAAGAAAATTATATCATGGTAGGCGTAATCCTAGCCCTGATAGTACACACACTCATTTTAAAATTGCCTATTATTATTGGCATTTTAAATATATGGGATCATACGTATTTTAAAGCCCGACAGACGTGAGTCTATACGGGCTTTTTTTAATTTAGATTGCTTTTTCCTTTATTAAACCGGTGCGATAGGCTACCAGTAACTTCTTTAAATCATTAATCTGTGTCACCAGTTCGCGACCTTTATCGGTATCCTTTACCATCATACGCTGCGTACTCATTTCCACTATCTGGGTGGAAGATTTGATATCTTGTCCCTCTTCAATGGCTTTCTGCATAGAGGTAAACGGTTCGTGTTGTACCAACTGGAAACCGCGGGAATGATACACCAGCGTATATCCGGCAATACCGGTCTCAGAATGATATGCTTTTGAGAAACCGCCATCTATCACCATCATCTTTCCATTGGCTTTGATCGGGTTCTCGCCTTGGGTGGTCTTTACAGGCACGTGCCCATTGATGATGTGACGATGCGTACCTATTACTCCAAACTCATCCAACAACATATCACAGACCCTTTCTTCGTTCCTCAGTGTGTAATAATGACCTTTCACTTCCTTGTGCAATTCCTTCTCTTTCAGGAAGTAACGCTCAAAAGTCGCCATCTTGTCCTTGTTGAAGGCAGGAGAATCTTTGCCGCACCACAGATACCACACATAGTCTACGGCAAACGGCTTGTTCTCATTGTCACTCTCGGCAAAATAAGCGGTGCGGATCAGGTGTCCCACTTTTTCCAGCAATGCCTTTCCTTTGTAAGTCTTTCCTTCTATCATTACATCTTTCAGCGAGCCATCCGCATTCAGGGGAATGGAGGCATAAAACAATAGATTGGAATTGCTCACCGTGTACATACAGCCATAGCGGAACAAGCAACGGATATGCTTTTTCAGTTTCTCGCTGCTCACGAAGGAATGATGCAGCTTGTTCATTATTTCGCGTTCCTCATCCGTCAGGCGGTAAGGATCGGTAGGATCTACCGTGGGGAGGAAGCAATCTTTCAGTTCATATTCCTTACCGTTGGCAAGGGTTATCACGTTTCGCTGGAAGTCGATGCGATGCAGTAACATTCGGTCTTCCATCTCAAAATCAGGGCGGCGTTTGATAATCTCGGCTTCCAACTTGAATTGAATAACGCTGATGGCTTTGTGCATTTGGGCTATCATGCGCAGTGTCTTGGCATTGTAGGCGCAATCTTCTTTCTCTACTTTGGGACCGAACAGGGTACAGGGATCGTCGGCATAAGTTTCCATGGCAAAGGTAGCCAGGGGAAGGAGGTTGATGCCATACCCGTCTTCCAGTGCGGCGAGGTTGCCATAGCGCATGGCAAGTCGCAGCACGTTTGCCATGCAGCAGTCATTGCCGGCGGCGGCACCCATCCACAGGATGTCGTGATTGCCCCATTGCACATCAAAGTTATGGTAATCGCACAGAATATCCATAATGCGGTGTGGCGCAGGCCCACGGTCGAATATATCGCCCAGCACGTGCAGGGTGTCGATGGTGAGGCGCTGGATGAGGTTGCACAAGGCAATGATGAAATCGTCGGCGCGACGGGTGGAGATGATGGTATTTATAATTACATTAACGTATGCCTGCTTGTTGGGTACCATGGAACTTTCGTGCAGCAACTCTTGTATGATGTACGAAAATTCTTTGGGCAGCGACTTGCGCACCTTGGAACGGGTGTATTTGGAGGATACATTTTGGCACACGCTCACCAGTTGGTTCAGGGTGATGACATACCAGTCGTCCAAGTCGGTTTCCACGGCTTTCACCAAGTCCAGTTTCTGTTCGGGATAGTATATCAATGCGCAGAGTTTCTTCTTTTCGCTTTCGCGCAGGGTGTTGCCGAATATTTCGTTCACCTTTCGCTTAATGGCGCCCGATGCGTTTCTCAGTACGTGCTGAAAGGCTTCGTATTCTCCGTGCAGGTCGGCAAGGAAATGCTCCGTGCCTTTGGGCAGGTTCAGGATGGCTTCCAGATTGATGATTTCGGTACTGGCATCGGCTATGGTGGGGAAGCTGTGCGATAGCAGTTGCAGGTATCGCATATCTTCCTGTATGGCTTCGGGAGTAATTTGGTTGTAAGCGTTCATGGTTGGAAATTTATATAAATAACATGAGTATCAGTTGTGCTATAATCACACGGCTGAACATGGACAGTGGGTACACAGTGGCGTAACTCACTGCCGGATTGTCGCCGGGCAGGGTGTCGTTGGCATAGTTCAGCGCCATGGGGTTTGCCATACTTCCGCACAGCATTCCGCAGGTGGTTCCGAAGTCCAGGCGGCTGATGCGTAGTGCCACCAGTGCCATGATAATGACGGGAATAAAGGTGATGGCAAATCCGAGACCTATCCAGATGGCGCCTTCGGGACGCATCACGGTTTCAAAGAAATGCGCACCGGCATCCAGTCTCAAGCACGCCAGGTAGAGGGATAGCCCGATGCCCCTCAGCATGAGGTTGGCGCTGCGGGTGGTATAGGTTATCAGGTGGAAACGCGGGCCGAAGCAGCCGATAAGGATACCTACCACGATGGGATCGCCTGCCAGTCCCAGTTTTACAGGGGTACTGATGCCGGGGATGGCGATAGGGATGGAACCCAGTATCAATCCCAGTACAATGCCTATAAAGATGGCGGCAAGGTTGGGATCTTTCAAGGTTTTCACGGTGTTGCCCAGTACTTTTTCCACATTTTCTATGGCTTTGGCTTCGCCCACTACGGTGAGGCGGTCGCCCAGTTGCAGGATCAGTCCCGGGGTGGCGAGCAGTTGCACGCCGCTGCGGCTCACACGGCTGATGTTGATGCCGTAACTGTTGCGCAGGCGCAGGGAGCCCAGTTTCTTGCCGTTTATTTCGGGGCGGCTGATGACGATATGTTTGGAAATCAGTTGGCTGTCTATGGCATTCCAGTCTATGTCTTCGCTGTTCCAGTCTTCACTTTCTTTTTCGCCGAAAAGGATGGTGAGGGCGGGAGCGTCTTTCTCGGTGGTGATTACCAGTAGGCGGTCATTCTCCTTCAATACTTTTTCTGAGGTGGGGATGCTCACTGCTCCGTCTCTCCACAGGCGGGAAATAACGAATTTGGGGTAACTCAGCAGAGCTACGTCCTTTATGCTTTTATTGAAAATGGCGGGATTGTGTACCCGGAAGGTGGCGATGAAAGTCTGGTTGGTATCCTCGTGCTCGTGGGTGTCTATGTCGGCAGGGCGTACAAAGAGTTTGCGCACCAGCAGCATGGCAAGGATTACGCCTACCACACCCAGCGGGTAGGTGACGGCACAACTCAGTGCAGCTCCGTTGGCGGGTTCGCCCATTTGTTTCAAGGTTTGTTGGGCGGCACCCAGGGCGGGGGTGTTGGTGGTGGCTCCGCACAGAATGCCCACCATGTCGCTCATGGGGATGCCTCCCAGTTTGCTGAAAAGTACGGTCATCAAGGTGCCCAGCAGGATGACGCCCATGCCCAGCATATTGAGTTGCACGCCTCCCTTGCGGAAGGAACTGAAAAAGCCGGGACCCACTTGTAGCCCCAGTTCGTAGACAAACAGCACGAGTCCGAAACTCTCGGCATAGTTCAACATATTGGGGTCGATGGAGAAGCCCAGGTGTCCTGCCAGGATGCCGGCAAAGAATACAAAGGTGACTCCCAGCGAGATACCGAATACATGAATCTTGCCTAAGCCCAGTCCTATAGCAGTGATAACCGAAAGGATGACCACCGCTTGAAGAGGTGAATGCTCAAAAAATAAGCTATGTAACCATTCCATGTTGCAAAGATATAATTTAATTCAACACAAAGCGCTTTTTTTAGTGGTAAGTGGTTAGTGATTAGTGGTTAATGGGCTGCGCTATCATACCGCAGGCACTAATCATTAATCACTAATCATTAATCACTAACCATTAACCACTAATCACTTACCACTATTTTCCAACCATGCATCAATTAGCTTTCTTGCCAGACTTAGTTTTCTGGGGATTTCGGGCAGATTGTCTTTGGTGTAGAATGCGCCTGCGTTTAGTTCTTCTTCTTGTAACTTTATTTCTCCACTCTCATAGTCGGCGGTGAAGCCTATCATTACGCCGCTGGGGTAGGGCCAAGGCTGGCTGCCGAAGTATTTCAGGTTGCGGATGTGCAGTCCTGTTTCTTCCAATACTTCGCGGTGCACGCATTCTTCCAGTGTTTCGCCGGGTTCCAGAAATCCTGCCACCAGTCCGTTGAATGTGCCGCGGAAGTTGCGGGCGTGTACCAGCAGGATGCTGTCTCCCTTGCGTATCAGTACGATGATGGCGGGGGAGATGCGCGGATAGATTTCCTGTCGGCACTGCGGGCACTTCTTGGCAATGGGGGAGATTTGCTGGGTGGGTACGCCGCACATGGGGCAGTAACGGCTGTTCTTGTCCCAGTTCAGTATTTGGAATGCTTTTCCTGCCAGGTTGTATTCTTCCCAGGGGAGATAGTCGTAAGAGGCGCGGAGGTCTGTCATTTGATGGATGTCACTTTCGCTGCCGGGAACGGGGGCGTGTACGGAGAATGCCTTGGCGGGTACACCGTCTATTTCGCCGATGGTGTGGATGGTGCTTCCCACGGGGACAGGCATCGGAGGTTCTGTGCCGAAGGGGATGGTGTAAGTATCGTTCTTCTTTTCTATCAGCAGTTGGTCTTTATAAAAGGTGAACCAGCCGCACAGTTCTTTATTTTCTTTCATTTGTTTCTAATCTTAAAATGTTCTTAGTTGTAGGGGCGGACCCGTGTGTCCGCCTGGATGCATCCACGAATGCCACGAATGCACCATTCGGTGCGTTATCGGGCGGACACATGGGTTCGCCCCTACGGTGGGATGGAAATGTTATTGCTATCGCATTTATCATCCCATTCCCTTCATCGTCAACTGTATGCGTTTTCGTTCGCGGTCTATGCTCATCACCTTTACCCGTACGTGCTGGTGAATGCTTACCACCGTGGTGGGATCACTCACAAACTTATCTGCCAACTGTGACACATGCACCAACCCGTTCTCCTTGATGCCCACATCTACAAAGCAACCGAAGTTCGTGATATTTGTCACGATGCCCGGCAGCTCCATGCCTTCTGCCAAATCGTCTATAGTTCTCACGTTTTTGTCAAACTCAAAGACTTGTATCTGTTGGCGCGGGTCACGTCCCGGCTTATCCAGTTCCTGCATGATGTCCGTCAGGGTGGGAAGTCCCACGGTGGACGATACATACTTCTTGATGTCGATGCGCGCACGGAGTTCCTTATTCTTTATCAATTCATTCACGGTGCAATTCTGATCCTTGGCTATCTTTTCTACAATAGGATAACTTTCGGGATGCACCGCTGAATTGTCCAACGGGTTCTTTGCCTGCGGAATGCGGAGGAATCCTGCACATTGCTCAAAGGCTTTTGCACCCATTCGGGGGACTTTCAACAGTTCCTTCCGCGAGGCGAAAGGACCGTTCTCGGTACGATAGTCCACTATGTTTTGCGCCAGTGTAGGGCCTAGTCCGGAGATATAAGTCAACAGGTGGCGGCTGGCAGTATTCAGGTTTACGCCCACCAAGTTCACGCAACTTTCTACAGTTTGATCCAATGATTTCTTCAGCAATGTCTGATCCACATCATGCTGATACTGTCCCACACCGATGGATTTGGCATCAATCTTTACCAGTTCTGCCAAGGGGTCCATCAGGCGGCGGCCTATGGATACGGCTCCGCGCACGGTAACATCGTATTCGGGAAATTCGTCGCGTGCCGTTTTGGAGGCGGAGTAGATAGAGGCGCCGTCTTCACTTACGACAAATACTTGTACTTCGCGGTAATAACGCTGGGAAGTAACGAATTGTTCCGTTTCGCGGCTGGCGGTGTCGTTGCCTATGGCGATGGCTTCTATTTGGTATTGCTCTACCAGTTTTACTATTTTCCGCCCTGCCAGTTGGTATTCGTTTTTGGGCGGATGAGGGTAGATGGCTTCATTGTGCAGCAAGGTACCTTGTGCGTCCAGGCACACCACTTTGCAACCGGTTCTGAATCCCGGATCTATACCCATCACCCGTTTTTGTCCCAAGGGAGGGGCAAGTAGCAGTTGGCGCAGGTTTTCGGCAAAGACGCGGATGGCTTCTTCGTCTGCCTTCTCCTTGCTCAAGGCGGCAAATTCGGTTTCTATGGATGGTTTCAGCAGACGTTTGTAGGCATCGCGCACGGCTTCGCCCACTTGTCGCCCGCATTCGTTGTTGCTGCGCACGTACATGCGTTCCAGTCGTTCACTGCATTCCTCGTCATCGGGGGTGATGCTTACTTTCAGCAACCCTTCGGCTTCGCCGCGGCGGATGGCCAGCAGGCGGTGGGAGGTGCAGCGTTTCAGCGGTTCGCTAAAGTCGAAGTAATCCCGGTATTTGGCGGCTTCTTCCTCTTTGCCTTTCACTACTTTGGCGGTGATGACGGCTTGGCGTGAAAATTGGTTGCGCAGCTGATTGCGGGCGCGTTCATCTTCGCTCACTTGTTCGGCTATGATGTTGCGGGCGCCTTTCAGGGCATCTTCTTCATCCTTTACGTCACCTTTCACAAAGGTGTGCAGGCGGGCGTCCAGATTGTTTTCGCGTTGCAGCATCAGCAGGGTGGCAAGGGGCTCCAGTCCTTTTTGGCGGGCGGCTTCGGCACGGGTTTTGCGTTTCGGCTTGTAGGGCAGGTAGATGTCCTCCAGTTCGGTGGAATCCCAACTTTGCTCTATGCGGCGGCGCAGTTCGTCCGTCAGCTTTCCTTGCTCTTCTATGGTGGAGAGGATGGTTTCTTTTCTTTTGGAGAGTTCGCACAACTTGTCGTTGCGGTCTTTTATTTCGCCTATCTGCACTTCGTCCAGTCCTCCGGCTGCTTCTTTTCGGTAGCGGCTGATGAAGGGGATGGTGGCTCCTCCTGCCAACAGGGACAGGATGTTGTCCACTTGATACACGGCTACGCCTAGCGCCGTTGCTATCATTTTGCTGAATAATTCCATGTTCATTGTTTTCTTTCGAGGTGCAAAGGTATAAAAAGGTGCGAAAACATTGCTGAAATCACACCTTAATCGTTTTGGAAAGGTAGAAGATAAATTTGACACCGAGAAAAAAGGATATGACACCGCGATATTTTTTTTCGCGGTGTCATATCATATATTAGCTCCTTTGATATTTTATTTTTCTTCTGTTCAACCGGCAGGTTTCTTTGTTATCACAAGCTGACTCTTACTTCTTGTCTTATGTTGTTCTAGAAGATCTTGCCACATAGGCGGAATTTTAGCACAGGATAAACCTTCAGTTTATCAATGATATTAGAAAAGTGATCGTCTGCTTTTCTATCGAGCATGGTTAAATCTGCATTTTTAGCGTAAACCTTAGGAGTGTTATGGAACTGTACCCCCAACTCGCACATAAATCCGATGCGGTCTTTGGGAACACTGCGTCCGAAACCTACTCCCAGATAAGGACGGAATGCGGCCACTTTTAATCCTCCATATACATTCCCATTAGCATCCACAGGTAATGAATACTTTCCGATTTTGATACCTGCTGCTTTTCCTTCGGCTATCAGTTTTGCCAATTCATCACTATGTCCTTTGATTTTGATAAATTTGGTTCCTCCGAAGTAAGCACCACCACAAACAAAGAAACTAGAGGATCTGAAGGGATATACATTCAGTAATAATTCACCGGTGGTACGCCTCATTGATCCCTTTGCCCTGACATCCGGGAGTTCTCCTTCGTAAGGCTTTTCTATGTAAACATCTACATTGGTAGAGTAAGTAAAATTGGGCATGAACGAAACGCCTGCGTGAACACTTACATAGTTTCCAATAGGACTGGATACATCAAGACCTATACCGGTTGTTCCGGCACTGACCCCTACAGCCAGTGAATGAAATATATCCGGTTTAGTTGATTCATTCTGGGCAAGCGTTTTATTGCTTCCCGCACACATTATACCTACAAGGCAAAATAATAATAATCTTTTCATCTTTCTGATTTTTTTATAGTTTTAAGAGGTGAAGAGGACTTTATTACCACGAATTGCACAAATAGGCACGGATTATTTATACTGATAATTCATTATTAATTTAAAATCGTACAAATCTATGTAACTGGTTATTACCTCTTTTGCTCATGCAGGAAGAACAAAAAAAGTATCAGAAAGTTGAAATGATATGACTTGTTCTTTTATTTTTTAATTAAGGTACACTGTTTTGAAATATTCTTGAAACAGGCTTTGGACGGCTTCCAGTTGTTCCGGTGTGTTTTCTTTTACTCCCTTCAGGCGGTATTCCTGTCCCATGGCTTCATATTTATGTACGCCGAGGGTATGGTAAGGCAGTATTTCTATTCGTTGGATCATTCGGTAATCTTTAAAATGTTCTCCCAATGCGCGAATGTCTTCTTCAAAAGCACTGTATCCGGGTACTAATACATAGCGTAGCCAGAAAGGTTTGTCATTCTTTTCCAGCCACTCGGCGGTGCGGATGGTTTGCTCGTTACTGCGCTCGGTGAGTTGCCGGTGGCGGGTGTTGTTGAATTCTTTAATATCCAGTAATACGATGTCGGTAAGTTTCAGTAGTTCTTCTACATCACTATTCCAAATGCTGCCGTTGGTATCTATGCAGATGTGAATGCCTTGTTCCTTTAGGCGGTGGAACAGTGGAAGTAATGCTTTAGCCTGCAAGGTGGGTTCGCCACCACTGAAGGTTACTCCGCCTTTCTTTCCGAAAAAGGCTTTCTGGCTGACTGCCATGCGTACGATTTCGTCTACTGAGGTTTCTTTGCTTTCGCCTTTCGCATCAATGGTGTCGGGATTGGCACAGTACAAGCAGCGGAAGTTGCAACCTTGCAGGAAAACTACTAAACGGAGACCGGGACCGTCAAAGGTTCCCATGGATTCGTAGGAGTGTACTCTAATCATAGGGGTTGATATTTACTTTGTAGGGGCGGCTTCTAAACCCGCTCGAATGCATACGGAGTGAACCGTTTTTGTTAATGTATTCGGGCAGGTTTGGAACCTGCCCCTATGTTGGATGTTATCTTTAGCTTTATCAATCAATTACATTCTTTCGTGGAAAGAACGGCTGATCACCTCTAGCTGGTGCTCGCGGCTTAATTTAATAAAGTTTACAGCGTAACCGGATACACGTATCGTAAGCTGAGGATACTTTTCGGGATGTTCCATGGCGTCTTCCAGCATTTCGCGGTTCAATACATTCACATTCAGGTGGTGAGCACCTTTAGTGAAATATCCGTCCATCATCGTTACCAGATTCTCTATACGGGTTTCCATATCCACACCCAGTGACTTGGGAACGATGGAGAATGTATTACTGATACCATCCTGTGCATCGCGATAGCGAAGTTTTGCAACAGAGCTCAGTGAAGCAATAGCACCGTTCTTGTCACGTCCGTGCATCGGGTTGGCACCCGGAGCAAAGGCAACTCCTTTGGCACGTCCATCGGGAGTGGCACCGGTTTTCTTGCCATACATTACATTGGATGTAATGGTTAATAATGACAAAGTGGGGCGGGCATTCTTGTAAACCGGATGCTTCTTCAATTCTTCGCTGAAGAAATAAACCAGGTCTACACCCAAGTGGTCTACACGGTCATCGTCATTACCAAAGCAAGGATGGTTGCCCTCAATGTCGAAGCCTTCGGTCAAGCCGATGTCATTGCGTTTAGCACGTACTTTACCATATTTGATGGCTGACAGAGAGTCGATGGCAATAGACAAACCGGCTACACCATAGGCCAGATTAATGCGCGGGTCGGTATCAATGAATGCCATTTGGGCTTTTTCATAATAATATTTGTCGTGCATATAGTGGATGATGTTCATGGCATCATTATATACGCGTGCCACCTGCATCAATACCTTCTTGTAGTTAGACCAAACTTCTTCAAAGTTCAGCAAGTCACCCGTCAATACAGGGATACCTTCTACCATTACCGTACCGGTATTCTCACAGCGTCCGCCATTGATAGCCAGTAGCAAAGCCTTTGCCAAGTTGCAACGTGCACCGAAGAACTGGATTTGTTTGCCGATAGCTTGATAAGATACGCAGCAAGCTATGTCATAGTCGTCGCAGTTACGAACCTCGCGCATTAGCGTGTCATTTTCGTACTGTATGGAAGAGGTGTCGATAGAAACTTGTGCACAGAATTCCTTGAAACCTTCCGGTAACTCAGGACTCCAAAGTACAGTCATATTAGGTTCGGGAGACGGACCCAGGTTATACAACGTTTGCAAGAAACGGAATGAAGTCTTTGTGACCTTGGTACGTCCGTCGTTGAAACGTCCGCCGATGGCTTCGGTTACCCAAGTAGGATCTCCGGCAAAGATATCATTGTATGACTGCATACGCAAGTGGCGTACCATACGCAGTTTGATGACAAACTGGTCAATCAGTTCCTGTGCAAATGATTCGTCTATCGTTCCATGATCTAAATCATACTGAATATAGATGTCCAGGAATGAAGAAACATTACCAAGTGACATGGCTGCACCGTCTTGCTCTTTCACAGCAGCCAGATATGCCATGTAGACCCACTGAACGGCTTCCTGTGCATTGGTGGCGGGGCGACTCAGATCCAGTCCGTAGTATTCACCCATTGTCTTGATGTCTTTCAGTGCTTTTATCTGTTCGGCTACTTCCTCACGAAGGCGGATGCGCGCATCGGTCATCGGACTGGTAATGTTGTGCAGGTCTTCCTGTTTGGCAGCAATCAGGCGGTCAATGCCATACAAGGCGAGGCGGCGGTAGTCACCGATGATGCGTCCGCGCGCATAATTATCGGGCAGTCCGGTAAGGAAGCCGAGTGAACGGAATGATCGGATTTCTTCGGTATAAGCGTCGAATACTCCATCATTGTGGGTTTTGCGGTAATGAGTAAAGATGTCTTTTACTCTGTCATCTACTTCCACTCCATTTTCACGGCAGGCTTTCATTACTACGTTGATGCCGCCAAACGGTTTAATGGCACGGCGCAGTAATTCATCTGTCTGAAGGCCTACAATCAGTTCGTTTTCGCGATCAATGTATCCTGCTTTATGTGAGGTGATAGTAGATACTGTTACATTATCAAGAGAACGGACTCCGTTGTTAGTACGTTCTTCCTCCAATGCTTTGAGGCATTCGTTCCACACTTTTTTTAGTTCGTTCCGTGGGGCCTGCCAGGAATGAGGCATCGCCTTCATAGGGAGTAATATTGGTGTGTACGAAGTCCGCAACATTGATTTCCTTACTCCACAATCCATCCTTAAAAACTTTGTTCATTTCCATACTGTTATATACCATTAAGAGATTTAGGGCTGCAAAGGTACTGCTTTTTTATGAGCTACACATCACTATTAGTAGGTATTATATATATGCTTGTAGATTTTTAAGTATATAGTTGCGTGTGTAGTCGCTATGGGCTGCTTATTGAAATTTTCATTATCTCGTTTTTTTATACTTTAAAATAACTAAAATTATTTCGATAAATGAATGAAAATGTTATTTTTGTGGCGTATTTAGAAACTAAATGGATTCGGATTGATATTGTATAAAAAAAGCTTTAAGGTTCAAACTGAATTCTGTATTAGTTCTGCATAATATAATGATAATAAAAGCCAAGGAATACGGTTAGATTGTTCCTGGTTTTTGGTTGATACAAAATGTTGTAACGCAAATTGCTAAAGCGGTAGCCTGTGATGGGTAACCGCTTTTATTTATTGAAGTCTATATATGTGTTTGATTATAATTACTATGAGAAGGGGCTGAAATTACTGTTTTCTTAATTTGATGGAATTAATCTTTTTAATATTCTTCTGTGTGAACTTGTTCCATTACTCCTTGTTAAAGATGTACCTGTAAAATAATACTATTTTATGGCTGGTAGAGTATGTCACGCAAAATTTATATAAGAAAAGACCCCGGTAGACCTTCACAGGCTTACGGGGGTGAAACAGCCAACAAAGGAACGTATCCCTTTGAAGAGTATTGCAAAGGTAATATTAATAATTGAAGAAACCAGAATAATAAAAGGAAAATGTGGTGATTTTTTTAGTCTTTACGTGGAAGGCGAAGATGCTTGAAGCAATATTCCATTGCATTTGTTGAAGGAGTAAGGCTTCGATAAATTATTGGAAGGGGAAATATGCGGGCAAATGATAAAAAAGATAAAAGCTAACTGATAAAATTATCAATTAGCTCTTAAAAGTAGCGGAACCGGGACTCGAACCCGAGTTTCAGCCGTGAGAGGGCCGCGTCCTAGGCCACTAGACGATACCGCCATTAAGTAAGTCTCACTATCTTTTTCTTAAGACGGCACAAAGTTAGAAGTTTGTTTTTAATCTACAAAATAAAAGCATGATTTTTTTATTCCACAACCATTATTCTATCGTTTAGCCCTACTTTTGTTTCGGCTTCTACAAAGACTTCTTTTACCACTCCGTCCGTAGCCGAACGGATTTCGTTTTCCATTTTCATTGCTACCAGCACACAAAGGGGATCTCCGCGTTTTACTTCATCTCCTTTCTTCACGTATGTTTTCAGAATGACTCCGGGCATGGGAGCTGTCACTACTTGGCGACCGACGGCTTCTGACTCGTTGTGTGCATTGTGAATCTTTTCCAGTTCGCTCTTTATTTCAATCTGGTAAAGCTCTCCAGCATGCTTTATGGTATAGGCTGAGTGTGAAATAGGGGATATCTGCACTCCGTGAGAGTGATTGTTAATAATGATGGAGTGGATGGGGTCGCCTCCCACATTATAATCCACTTCGTATATTTTTCCGTTCACTGCTACTTTCTTTACCGGACCGTCTTCCAGGATTTCTACCTTGTACTCATTATTATCGGGCACATCCTGGAGCTTTGCATAATATGTTGCTAATGTTGCAGTCATAATCTTTCGTTGTTTAGAGGTTATCAATAGTTGTTGGCAGTCATTTGCAACTTGCCGTAATACTTCCACAGGGAGTCGCCTACAACGGGTAGGGTGGTTGCTCTGGAGGCAGCCTCTTTCTTTTGTTCATAGTGCCTTAGTGCGGCGGCTATCACTGCCACGGTAGGGTCGGTATTCTGGCGGCGTTTCAAGTCCTCTTTATCAAAACGGGTGTCGATAAAGGTGGTGTCATATTCTCCTTTCAGGAATGCTTCGTTTTTCAGTACGCGCTGGTGGAAAGGGATCGTTGTCTTTATTCCCAGGATCTTGTATTCCCGCAGGGCGCGAGCCATGTTTGAGATGGCTGAATTACGGTTTCTTCCCCAGCAACATAGTTTTGCAATCATAGGGTCGTAGTGCAAGGACACCTCAAATCCGGCATAAGCAGCGCTGTCCAGACGCACGTTACGTCCTTCGGGAGCTTCGCGCACGGTGATGATGCCCGGTGACGGCATAAAGTTGTTTTCCGGGTCTTCGGCATAGATGCGGCATTCTATGGCGGCTCCACGGAACTCGATATCTTTCTGCTGATAGGGCAGGCGGTTGCCGGCTGCTACTAAAATCATATCACGCACCAGGTCTACACCTGTACATTCTTCGGTTACCGGATGTTCTACCTGTAGGCGGGTATTCATTTCGAGGAAGTAGAAATTCTGATCTTTGTCCATCATGAATTCCAGAGTTCCAGCGCTGTAATATCCTATGCGTTTGCAGGCTTCCACTGCTACCTCTAACATCTTTTTGCGAGTATTCTCTTTTACAAAAGGTGATGGGGATTCCTCAATCACTTTTTGGTTGCGTCGCTGGATGGAGCATTCACGTTCATACAGATGGATAACGTTGCCATACTTATCTCCCAGAATCTGCACTTCGATGTGGTGTGGGTTCTCTATATACTTTTCAATATATACGGCGTCGTTTCCAAAGGAACTTCCCGCTTCCGATTGCGATACGCGGAGCGCCGTTTCCATTTCTTCTTCCGAGCGCACCAGTCTCATTCCTTTTCCACCGCCTCCGGCCAGTGCTTTCAGCATGATGGGGTATCCCACTTCGGCGGCAACCTTCTTGGCTTCGGCAACTCCTTTTACCGGGCTTTCTGTTCCCGGGACGATGGGCAATCCGGCTTCGCGCATTATCTTGCGGGCTTCCGTCTTGATACCCATTCGGGCTATGATGTCGGCGCTGGGGCCTATAAAGATAACTCCTTCTTCCTCGCACCGACGTGCAAAATCGGCGTTCTCCGACAGGAATCCGTAACCGGGATGGATGGCCGCACCGGTCTTCTTGGCGATGGCCAATATCTTTTCCGGTTTCAGGTAAGAGGTGTCTTCGGGAGAATCGGAAATGCAATATGCTTCTTCGGCATAGCGCACGTGCAGTGCTCCACGGTCTACGCGGGTGTATATGGCTACGGTGGCAATGTTCATCACCCGGCAGGTGCGGAAGATGCGCATGGCTATCTCTCCGCGGTTGGCAACTAATATTTTCTTTATCATAATGTGTTCCTCCTGTTTTAAAGTGGGATGTTCGAGTGTTTCTTCGGCGGATTGGATTGCCGCTTGTTTGCCAGCATTTCAAAGCTGCGGATGAGGCGCAGGCGGGTAATAGATGGGTCGATCACTTCATCTACATATCCCAGTTCGGCTGCCCGGTAAGGGTTGGCAAATTTCTCCCGATAGTCCTCTTGCAGTTCTTTGCGTCGGGCTTCGGGATTCGTTGCCTTTTCTATATCTTTGCGGAAGAGGATGTTTACGGCTCTGTCCGGTCCCATCACTGCGATTTCGGCAGTGGGGTAAGCCAGGTTCACATCGCCACGAATGTGCTTGGAACTCATTACGTCATAAGCGCCGCCATATGCCTTGCGGGTAATAATGATGACCTTGGGCACGGTTGCTTCGCAATAAGCGTAGAGTAATTTAGCTCCGTTGCGAATGATGCCTCCGTATTCCTGATCTATTCCCGGCAAGAAGCCCGGAACATCTACCAATGTGAGTAGCGGAATATTGAATGCATCGCAGAAGCGTACAAATCGGGCTGCTTTTATGGAAGCATTGATGTCCAGCGTTCCGGCTAATGCCAACGGTTGATTGGCAACCACTCCGATTGTTTTTCCATTGAGGCGTATGTAACCGATAACGATATTACGTGCAAAATCTTCCTGGAGTTCAAAGAAATTATTGTCATCGGCCGTGATACGGATCATCTCCTTTATATCATAAGGCTGATTGGGGTTGGTAGGGATCAAAGTCGATAATTCCGGGGTCAGTCGGGTAGGGGAATCCAGTGTTGCCACAAAGGGAGCTTCCTCCATATTATTTCCCGGCAGGTAGGAAATAAGTTCGCGGATATAGTTGATACATTCTATATCATTCTCGGCAGACAGATGTGCTACACCCGATTTGGAAGTATGTACGTCAGAGCCTCCCAATTCGTCTTTGCTCACTTCTTCCTGCGTTACGCTCTTTACTACTTCCGGTCCGGTGATAAACATATAGCCGGAGTTCTTTACCATCAATATAAAGTCCGTGAGGGCGGGAGAGTACACGACACCTCCTGCACATGGGCCCATGATGGCACTGATCTGTGGAATGACGCCCGAAGCCATTGAGTTACGAAGGAAGATCTCGGCATATCCTGCCAGTGAACGTACACCTTCCTGGATGCGGGCGCCTCCCGAATCGTTCAGCCCGATGATAGGTGCTCCCATTTGCATGGCCATATCCATGATTTTGCAAATCTTCTTGGCGTGGGTTTCGGACAATGCTCCACCGAAAACGGTAAAGTCCTGGGCAAAGACATATACCAGGCGTTTGCCTATCATGCCATATCCTGTTACTACTCCGTCGCCCGGATATTGCTGCTTTTCCATTCCGAAGTCTGTGCAACGATGGGTAACCAGTTTGTCCACTTCTATAAAGGACCCCTTTTCCAATAGTAGGTCTATTCGTTCACGTGCCGTAAGTTTTCCAACTGAATGTTGTTTCTCGATTCTGGCATCTCCGCCACCATTTTCTGCTTTCCTGTTTAAATCGTTCAGGACATTGATAAGTTCTTTCATGGGCTTATAGTATTATTAAGGATGTGTTCTTGATGTAATCATATGACTCAGACTTATTTCATGCAGATTACACTGCAAACTTATTTTAGAATTATAACGTTTACAATTATAGAAAAGTTGTATTTTCTGCTGTTAAACATTAAAATAGGAGAGTCTTTCACGTTGCTTTTTGCGGTAGGCGGATCGGGAATATAAAAAAAGACCGTAAAATCAATTTTACGGTCTTTCTGCGGAAGCTGGGGGATTCGAACCCCCGGTACGGTTACCCGTACGTCAGTTTAGCAAACTGGTGGTTTCAGCCACTCACCCAAACTTCCTTCCTTTTCAGAGACGTTATCTCTCAAACGCGGTGCAAAGATAAGCTGATAAATCGAAATGTGCAAACCTTTCCAGCTTTTTTTAGATATATTTTTTCGTAAAAATAATAAGCTGCTGATAGTGAGGATGTAATGGCTGAAATTAATTTTGCTCCCAAAAATCCAGGCATTCTTTTGCCACCTTTATAGGGCAATGATGTTTCTTGATGTACTCTATACCATCGGCAGATAACTGCGAAATCTTATCTTTGTTGACCAATAGATCTTCCAACTTATCATAGATGTCATTTCCTTCGGGACGTACATTAATGATAGGGCGAAGTTTGTTTTCGCCTAAAAGATTATAATGTTCTTCTTCTGCGCCTCCTATCACTACGACGCCTTTGCTCATGGCATGAAGAGCATTTAATCCCGGAGAGTGGGAATAAAGTTGATCCAGCATCACGTCGCATCCGTCCACAAAGTGTTCGCAATCATCATAGGGGGTAAAAATCGTCTGCACAATTTCGCACTCGGAGGGATATTTGTATTGCAGTGCATAGAGGGCGCTGTATAGTTTGTCTTTGCCTTTCCATTCTTCCCGGTGATGTTTCAAACTGATGTAGAACTTTACTTTCTCTATGTCCGGAGAGGAGCATTGTGGGTTGGGCAAGGATTTTATGGGGAAAGGTATAAACTTCGTCTTTCCGGGAAAATAGGGTTGATAGGCCAGGTATGATTCATAAAGGCAAGTAATAATTCCATTGCAGTTATTGGCAATGATACGATTTAATTTGCCTCTGAAACCATGCATCCAGTTTATAATCGCCATTTTATTATCTATAGTATCCCGATAGATGCCATTGGCATAGAAATCAGAATAACGGAGATTGCTATTGTTTAAGCACATATAAATCCAATAGAAATCATATTCAAATCCACCCAGGAATATTTTCTTGTTATTCTTTTTAAGGTATTGGAATACATATTGAAGTAATTCGGGCTTTAGCTCTACAAAATAAGGATTGACCAGTTGCACAACATCATAGCCTCTCAGCTGAGGAAGAACTTTAAGTAAGTTGAATGTATTTTTAAGGACTCCCCAGCGGGTTGTTGCTTTGTTCGTAAAAAGATAATCGGAGCTGTTTAGCCATAAATTGCTATTAGATAAGACATCAACTTTATGCCCCATATTCCTTAGGGCTTGTGCCAAGATCCAATGTATATTGCTATATTCGCCAATTAATAAAATCTTCATAAACAGTCAATTATTCTTTTTAATAGTTTGTGTATGGTAGCAATTTGCTATTATCAATTTTCTATTTAACAAAAAAATATAGGCTTTAGTTCTTATGATGATATTCTTTTGTGCTAAAAGCAGAAGTGATGTTTTGGGTATAGGTTATTCATATTTACACTGATGGAGTGGATGGTGATTGCATTTTGTTGGAATCGAAGGCTATATGCTTATCCTGATAATTTAAATAGTATAACTTTGAAGATAGATTGTTTTTTTAAGAATAGGAATAAAAATCGTTGTTGATGTCGATTGCTTAGAGCCGATATATTTGTTTTGGGATCTTTTTATATCCTTAAAAGAGAAAAGCTTCAAAATCACTAAATGATTTTAAAGCTTTTCTTCGAGGTTCCTGGCGGATTCGAACCGCCGTGGACGGTTTTGCAGACCGCTGACTAAGCCACTCATCCAAGGAACCTTGTTATTATCAACCGTTGTTTCTCGATTGCGGTTGCAAAGGTACAACATTTTTTCTTATCTCCAACTATTTTGCTAACTTTTTCTCTGCATTTCTGCATTTTTTTCGTAATCGCATTTCGTTTTGTTATGCATGGATTTCATGGCGCAACTAGAGTTGCATCCCTCGCAAGGGTTGCCATTATTCTCTATTCGCCTGAAATACTGAAAGATACGTACTCCTGCCCATACAGCGCAAAGAGACACGATTGCTATTACTATGATTTGTTGTAGTTCCATACTTAATAAACAAAAAAGTCTGTTTCCCAGTTCATCAAATTATTAAATTTCCCACCTGAAATACTGCAAATGCAACGATCCATGCCAGCACAGTGGTATATCCGGCGGCAAATAAAGCCCATTTCCAACTGCCGGATTCTTGCTTGATGGCCGCCAACGTAGCAATGCAGGGAAAATAAATCAGCACGAACAGCATGTAGGCCAGTGCTGCCAACGGAGTGATAGGAATACGATCCGAAAGGTTCACATTCTCCACATCCCCCTCATTGGTATATAATACTCCCAGTGTGCTGACTACCAATTCCTTGGCTCCTACACCCGAGATAAGCCCGATACCTAATTTCCAATCAAAACCCAGTAGCTTGATGACCGGTTCTACCGCCTTGCCTATCTGGCCGATGTATGAACTTTCCTGCTGTTCGGCAACGCTCTCATAAGCATCATGGTTGGGATAATATCCCAGGAACCAGATGATAACGGAAGCAATCATAATGATACCTCCCATTTTTTTCAGGTATTGCGCCCCTTTCTCCCATGTGTGGCGCAAGATGCTTTTGGCGGTGGGCATACGGTAAGGGGGAAGTTCCATTACAAATGGAGCATCATCGCCTTTTACCAGAAACTTACTGAAAAGTCGTGCCATCAGCACAGCCAACAGGATACCTACGGCATAAATGCAAAGCAGAACCAAACTGGCATAATTGGGGAAGAAAGCCCCCACCATGACCAGATAAATGGGCAGACGCGCACTGCACGACATCAGTGGATTGACCAACATCGTTATAAGCCTGCATTTGCGATCCTCGATAGTACGTGATGCCATGATGGCCGGCACATTACAGCCGAATCCCATAATCAGCGGAATAAAGGATTTCCCATGTAGCCCCATGCGATGCATTATTTTGTCCATAATGAATGCGGCGCGTGCCATATATCCGGAGTCTTCCAGAATGGAAATGAAGAAATATAGCAACAGAATATTGGGCAGGAACACGATAACGCCGCCCACACCGCCTATGATACCATCTACCATCAAGTCCTTTAGCGGACCTTCGGGCATATTATTGCGTATCAGGCTGGCCAGCTGATCTACCAGCCATTCAATGCCTTGCATGGGATAGTCACCCAGTACGAAGGTTCCCTCGAACATAATATAAAGGAAGAGGAAGAAAATAGGACACCCCCAAACGCGATGCGTCACGATACTGTCTATCACACGGGTGGTTTGTTCTTTCTCTAAATGGTTGTCGGTAAAAGTTTCCTTCAATGCTCCGGTAATGAAGCCATATTTAGCATCCGTTATTGCCTGCTCGCTATCTTCGCTCATTACCTTGCGGATGCGTTGTATTTCCTTGTTGCAGGTAGCCAGTATCTTTTTGCCGTTGGGCAATGTCGATACAAACTTCTCTATCTCCTTATCATTTTCCAGCAGTTTGATGGACAGGAAGCGGGTAGAGTATTTATGGCGTATATCCTCATTTTGGCTGATCACTCTCTTTACTTCTTCGATGCTGCGTTCCAGTTCCGGGCCATGATTGATGTGAATATGGCGGATATACCCCCGCGGGCGGCTTTCATCTTCTTCCTTATGGCTTCCGAATTCATGATCGGGCACATAGGTTTTGTGCCAGTCTTTCAATTCCTCTAATATTTCGGAACGTATTTCACCTTTTTGCGAGAGGAAGTCACTTCCCTCATACAGGCCTATGATGACGTGAAACAACTTGTCAATACCTTCTCCTCGGCGGCACATGGTGGGAACCATCGGTACACCGAATAGTTGGCTCAACTTCATGTAATCCAGCTTATTGCCGCTTGCTTCCAGTTCGTCATACATATTCAGCGCTATTACCATGCGCACGTTCATGTCAATCAACTGGGTGGTGAGGTAAAAGTTACGTTCCAGGTTCGATGAATCCACCACATTGATAATCACGTCCGGGGTTTCTTCGATAATGTGTTTGCGCACATAAATCTCTTCCGGTGTATAGGTTGATAGCGAATAAGTTCCGGGCAGGTCTACAATGCGGAAGTGATAGCCCTGAAAGTCGAAATAACCTTCCTTGGCATCCACCGTTACACCGCTATAGTTGCCCACATGTTCGTGTGCGCCGGATGCAATATTGAAAAGGGAAGTTTTACCACAATTAGGGTTACCCACCAGCGCCACGTTGATAGTGCGGCGTTTACCTTTTGCCAGTGCTATCAATTCTGCTTCGGGCACAGGCACATCTTCCGTTATAGAACCGTGATACGGGTTCTGGATGATGATACGTGCTTCTTGTTCACTTACCACCTCAATCATGTCAGCCTCCTGCCTGCGGAGGGAGATTTCATAACCTAGCAGTCTGTATTTTATAGGGTCTTTCAGGGGGGCGTTCAATATCACTTCCACGGTTTTCCCTTTTATAAAGCCCATCTCTACGATACGCTTACGGAAACCTCCGTGGCCTAACACCTTGACTATTACGCCTTTCTCTCCTGTCTTTAGTTCGGATAAACGCATGCTCTTCTAAATTTTCTGCAAAGATACTCTATTACTTAGAAGTATGCAAGTTATTTAGATTGTATTTAAATAAAGAAGTATCCCTTTCGGTCATAAAAAAACGAAGTCTTGCTTTCCTTTTATGTAGCATATCCATTATCTTTGCGTCATGTTTCATCATGAGATTGATAAATATATAGAAGAAAAGCAGCTTTTCACCTTGCGTGACCGGGTGCTGGTGGCACTGAGCGGGGGAGCCGATTCGGTGGCATTGCTGCGTGTATTGCTCGCTTTGGGATACCGATGCGAGGCAGCCCATTGCAATTTCCATCTTCGCGGAGAGGAATCAAACCGTGATGAACAGTTTGTGCGTGAGTTGTGCCGGGGGCTGGGAGTCGCTTTGCATGTCACTCATTTCGATACCATGGCCTATGCTGCCCGTCATCATGTTTCCATCGAGATGGCTGCCCGTGAAATGCGCTACCGGTGGTTCGAGCAGCTCAGGCAGGAGAGGGAAATGAGTGTGATTGCCGTAGCCCATCACCGGGATGACAGTGTGGAAACTTTTCTGCTGAATCTGGTACGTGGGGCGGGAATCAACGGATTGAAAGGCATCAGCCCCAAGAATGGCGCGATTGTGCGCCCCTTGCTGGAAGTGAACCGTCAGGATATACTGGATTATTTGCAGCATTTGCAGCAGCCGTATGTGACGGATAGCACCAACCTGCAAGATGAATATATGCGTAACAAGATTCGTCTGAATATTCTTCCGATGCTGCGCGAACTGAATCCTTCCGTCAGTGAAAGCATAGCGGAGACGGCGGCCCGTTTGGGTGATGTTTCCCTGCTATATAATAAGGAGATAGAAGCAGGTAAGCGGCGAGTGATGAGGGAGAATGGTTCGATTGATATCCCCCGTTTGATGGAGGAAGTTGCGCCGGGTGCTTTGTTGTTTGAGATTCTTCATCCGCTGGGGTTCAATTCGGTGCAGGTCAAGGATGTGTTTCGCAGTTTGTCTGCCCAGTCCGGCAAGCGGTTTGCTTCTGCCGGGTGGGAGGTGTTGCGGGATAGGACGGAGTTGATTATTCAGCCCAGAAAGCAGGAGGGTGGTGGCACTCCGGAGGAGAATGCTCCGAGGCTTGTGATGGAAACGGTGGAGGTTACGCCCGGTTTTGTAATTCCCAAAGATAAGGATACGGCGTGTCTGGATGCTGATAAATTGGTGCAACCGCTCACGGTGCGCAAGTGGCGGAAGGGGGATAAGTTTGTTCCTTTCGGTATGACGGGGAAGAAGAATGTCAGTGATTATTTAACGGACCGCAAGTATTCTCTTTTTCAGAAAGAGAACCAGTATGTGGTTTGTTCGGAAGATAAAATAGTGTGGTTGATAGGAGAGCGGAGCGATAACCGTTTCCGGGTAACAGAGGATACGAGGCGGGTGCTGATTATTAGGAGGTTACCGTAGGGGCGGAATATTTTCCGCCCGAATGCATCCACTAATACACCATTAGGAATGTTATCGGGCGGAAAATATTCCGCCCCTACGGGTTGATTGAGTTTCCTTACGGGAAAAGCGGTTTTACTTGCAATACTTCTGTATCAATCCATCCACTACCTCATCTCCTAATTCTTTCGCTTTTGCAAAATTGGCGCAAGCCTCTTTATTCTTCTTCATCTGCACTTGGCAATAGCCTAACATTCTATAAGCAGCCCCATTTTTCGGATCTAAAGAAATCGCCTTATTCAGTGCTTCCACAGCCTCGTTGTGCTGACCTACGCGCAGATGTACAGAACCCTTTTCCACCCACATCTCCACATCTTCGGGAGCCATTTCCACGGCCTTGTTAATGTCATTGATAGCCTGTTGATACATCTTGCATTGCACCTCAGCCTGTTCGCGTTGCAGGAAGAATGCCGCTGTAACACGTCCGCCTATGGCATCATAGAAAGCATCATAATCTACTACCGCTTCACGATATTTACCCATCTGGGCTTTCACTTCCGCACGCTCATAGAAATAAGGAGCCGCTTCGGAAGTATAAGGCTTGGTGAAATAGGCCACGGCGCTATCCATCAATGCAACCACCTCATTCATATCCGTTCCCTCAATCAGTTGCTTGGTCTTGGCAGCCGAATAGAAAGTAGCGGCAGAGGCAATAGAAGATTGGTTTACCTTTTCATAGGCAGCGTATGCTTCCGGATACTGTCTCATGGCAAACAGAATATCACCTTCCAGTTGTGTATATACCGGTTGGCTGTCAGCCTTTATGGCTTCGCGGATGGTAGACAATGCTTTGTCATAGCTCCAGTCGCCATAAGGTTTCTGATCGCCCAAAGACACAACGTATGAGTAAATCAGTTTGGCAATATTATATTGTGTTTCACCTTTGGCAGATGTCACATTTATTGCTTTTTTCAAGTCGGCTTCCGCCAAGGCGTTATGCTCGTCGTCCCTGTATTCCATATAGGTAGTGGCGCGGCGGATGTATCCATCGGCACTGTTGGGATATTGTTCCAGGAAGTCGTTCAGGGTGGCTGCATAGTCTTCGCGGCTTTGCTGGGAAGAAGCCATGAACAGATACACCAATGCTTGGTCTTCCGTGTCGGGCAGTGCCTTCTTGATACCGATTCTGTTCAGTGACATATCATTCATAGAGAGGGCGGTGATGCTCAGTGAAGCGCCATAAGTAGCGCCGATGGCATAACTTTCCTTGGCATCATCCGATGCGTTTTTCTGGATCAGTCCCAGTACTTCGCCATTGGCGTTCATGATGGGGCAACTCACGGTCTTTTCGCTGGTAGCCATATCCAGTGTGTAGTAGTAGGCATTACTGCCTATGGTGTCTACTTTGGTCACTTTTCCGGTCTGGCAACTGGCTGCCTTTTGGGTAGAGTAGGGTAGCAGATATACCGTTTCTCCTACTGCGGCAGGCAGTGTGGCGGGTTTCAATGCCACGGTCTTTTTATCGGCTTCGGTGTTGAATTTCACAACGTCGTACATGGAGTTTCCTCCCTGTATGCGCAGAACGGGCAGTTCCTTGCTGTCGGCGTTGATGATTACTGCACGGTCTGCTCCTTCAAACAGGCTATAGTCCGACAGTGCCATACCGTTTTCGTTGATATAAAATCCGTTTCCGGTATTCTTAATTTTGTTGTCTTTATCGTAGGTTACGATAGAAAAAACGGCTTTCTTAGCTTTGTCGGCCCATTTCGGGGTTACTTGCGCATAACTCAGTTGGGAGAGTATGCAGCATACCAGTATCAAAAGTACTTTCTTCATGATATAGTTTGTTGTTTAATATTTCATTCTCCTTCCTCTGCAAATCCGCGTTGCTTCACCGCTTCATAAATCAGGATTCCTGCGGCTACCGATACGTTCAGTGATTCTATCTTGCCCATCAATGGAATTTTAATCCATTCATCACACAGGGACAAATGTTCGTAGGGAACGCCTGTGTCTTCAGCACCCATAATGATGCATACCGGGTCTTTATAGTTTGCTTTGGTATAATCGTAATCGCCTTTCTCGGTGGCGGCAACAATCTTGAAACCGCTGTCTTTCAGGAACTTGATGGTGTTTGTCAAGCTCTGCTCGCGGCATACGGGCAGCGTGTGCAGTGCTCCGGCAGAGGTCTTCATGGCATCTGCATTTACGCTGACGCTGTTTTTGGCCGGGATAATGATGGCATCCACTCCGGCACATTCACAGGTACGGGCGATGGCTCCGAAGTTGCGCACATCCGTAATTCCGTCCAGTAGGACAAGTATAGGGTTCTTGCCTTCTTCAAACAGGAAGGGAACCAAGTCCTCTGTTTTTTGGTAAGTAATGGCCGAAATAAATGCGATCACTCCCTGGTGGTTTTTGCGGGTAATGCGGTTGATGCGCTCTACCGGCACGCGCTGCACGGGGATCATTGTTCCTTTCAGTTCGGCAAACAATTCTTTGGAAAGGTCACTTTGAATGTCCTTTTTCACCAATATCTTATCTATCTCTTTTCCGGCTTGTATCGCCTCGATAACGGCGCGTACACCGAAAATCATTTCACTTTTTTCTTGCATATTCTTTTTAGTGGTTAGTGGTTAATAATTAGTGATAAGTGATTAGTGGTTAGTGATTAGTGCCTGCGGTGTGACAGCGCAGCCCATTAATCACTAACCACTAATCACTAACCACTAATCAGTGCCTTCGCATTGTTCAGCGCAGCTTCCGTCAGGGTGGCGCCACTCAGCATATTGGCTATTTCTTTTATTCTCTCTTCGTCGGTCAGTCGGCGGATGTGGCTGTTGGTGCCTGTTTCCGTGTCTTCCTTGTATACCTTATAATGGGTAATGCCCCGTGCGGCAATTTGCGGCAGGTGGGTGATGCTGATTACCTGTCGGTTCTGCTTTCCCATTTCCTGCATGATTAATGCCATCTTTTCGGCTATGGAGCCCGAAACTCCGGTATCTATTTCATCGAATACGATGGTAGGGAGTTTCACTGCTCCGGCTATCATTGCTTTCAGTGACAGCATGACGCGGGCTATTTCGCCGCCTGATGCTACGGATGCCACATTCTGCAAGGTTCCGTTCTTGTTGGCAGAGAACAGGAAAGTCACGCTGTCCATTCCTTTACTGTCCGGTTCTTTGCGGGCATTCAGTTCCACTACAAAGCGCACGTTGGGCATGCCCAGCGGCACTAACAGGCTTTGCATCTGTTTCTCTATATTCTTACCTGCCTGGGCACGGAGTTTGGTCAGTGTGGCAGCCTGTTTTACCACCTTATTATATAGAGCCTCTTTTTGCGTGGTCAGTTCCGCTATGCGGTCGTCAAAGGAAGTGATGGCGTTCAGCTTGCTGTGATAGTCCGCTGTTACGGCTATCAGTTCCTCCACTGTCTGCACATGGTGCTTTTGCTGTAAGGTGTAAATCAGGTTCAGGCGCTCGTTTACAAAATCCAGTCGGGTGGGGTTGAACTCCACTTCCTCTTGTGCGTTTGCTATTTCGTGCGACAGGTCTTTCAGTTCTATGTAGCAACTATCCAGCCGGCTCATCCATTCCTGGGCGGGGGTGTACACTTTTGCTATGCCTTGCAAGGTTTGCATACACTCTTTCATGGCAGATAGCATACTGGTTTCGTCCGAGGACATGATTTGGTCTACTTTGTACAGTCCGGCTTTTATTTCTTCGGCGTGGCTCAGGGTTTCGGCTTCCTGTTCCAGTTCCGTTTGTTCGCCTTCTTGCAGTTGGGCTTCGTCCAGTTGTTCCAGTTGGAAACGGATGTAGTCCTCGTCTTTGCGGCTCTGCTCGGCTTGTTCTATAAAGTCGTCCAGTTGCTTGCAGATGCCTTTGTACTCGGTGTAGAGATCCTTGTAGGCGGCGAGTTCCTTTTCGTCTTGTGCCAGTATGTCCAGCACGTTCAGTTGGAAACCTTCGTTGTTTAGTAATAAGTTTTGATGTTGGCTGTGTACGTCTATCAGTCTTTCGCCCAGTTCTTTCATTTGTGCCAGTGAGGCGGGGGTGTCGTTTATGAATGCACGGCTTTTGCCCGATGCGTATAGCTCGCGGCGGATGATGCATTCATTGGGATCATATTCCAGATCTCTTTTGGCAAAGAAAGGCTCCATCTGGTAGGCGGAGATGTTGAAACGGGCTTCTACGATACATTTATTGGCGCCTTTCTTGATGGCTTTGATGTCTGCCCGTTGTCCCAGCAATAGGCCGATAGCACCCAGAATGATGGATTTACCGGCGCCTGTTTCGCCGGTGATGACCGAGAATCCGGGGGTGAAGCTGATATCTAGTGTATCAATCAATGCATAATTTTGTATATAGATAGATTGCAACATATTCTTTTTCTCTTTGGGTTGTTATGGGTATGAATCTAATCGTTTAAGGTAGACATTCACTGTAGGGGCGGATTGAATCCGCCCGAATGCATTCACAGATACACCTTTTGGATGTTATCGGGCGGATTCAATCCGCCCCTACGGTGGAAGATATCGTTCATTTCCATCCCATTACAACGTATTCACCAATTTATCAATAATATCCCTAGCCACCTCCTGTTTACTTTTCAGTGGATAGGGCGTAGCACCTTCACGGTCTATAATTGTAATCTTATTGGTATCGCAACGGAATCCCGCCCCTGCGTCATTCAAGGAATTGAGCACGATGAAGTCGAAGTTTTTGCGCTCCAGCTTTCCTTGTGCATTCTGTTCCTCGTCATTCGTTTCCAAGGCGAAGCCCACCAGTTTTTGCCCGGCTTTCTTCTGTTTGCCCAGGGCGGCGGCTATGTCTTGCGTAGGTTTCAGTTGCAATACCAAGTCATCTTTTTCTCTCTTTATTTTGTGGTCGGCTGCGGTGTCCGGCGTAAAGTCCGCCACGGCGGCGCACAAGATACCTGCATCGGCATCGGCATACTCCCGGGTGGCGGCTTCATACATTTGCTGTGCACTCTCCACGTCTATGCGGCGGATGTGGGGATGCGTTGCCTTCAGGCTTACGGGACCGCTGACCAGTGCCACTTCCGCTCCGCGCGCAGCACATTCTTCTGCCAGGGCAAAACCCATTTTCCCGGAAGAATAATTGCCGATAAAGCGCACCGGATCTATCTTTTCATAAGTTGGTCCGGCGGTAATCACTACCTTTTTTCCGGCCAAGTCCTGTTGTGCGGCAAAGAAAGCCTCCAGTACTTCCACTATCTTTTCCGGTTCCTCCATGCGGCCTTTGCCTACCAGGTGGCTTGCCAATTCGCCTTCACCCGGCTCTATAATGTGGTTGCCGTATGAACGGAGCGTGTCCAAGTTCTTCTGTGTGGCAGGGTGTGCAAACATATCCAAGTCCATTGCCGGAGCTATGAATACGGGGGCTTTCATGGACAGGTAGGTGGCAATCAGCATATTGTCTGCTATTCCGTTTGCCATTTTGCCTATGGTGGATGCCGTTGCCGGAGCTATCACCATGGCGTCCGCCCACAGTCCCAAGTCCACGTGGCTGTTCCATGTGCCATCCCGCTGGGCAAAGAATTCGCTGATAACGGGTTTGCTGGTCAGTGCCGACAGGGTGATGGGGGTGATAAATTCTTTTCCGGCGGGAGTGATCACTACCTGCACTTCCGCTCCTTTTTTGATAAGTCCGCGAATGAGTATAGCCGCTTTATAGGCGGCTATACTCCCGGTTATACCTAATACGATTTTCTTTCCTTTCATGCTCATCTTACCATTCCGGATTCACGCAGTCTGATTTTTGTCAATACATTTTTGGTATTCAGCGTAAAGTCACCGTTCAGAATCCAGCTATAATATCCCGGATCCCTTTGTAACACTTCGCTCACTGACATACCTTTGTATTTGCCGAAATTAAATACTTCCACTCCTTTTTCATCATATACGATGCGTCCGGCAAAGTCCACATTCTTATTGAAACTTGAATATTCGGCAAGGAATGCCATATCGTTCTGCAAATCCTCCGGATAGCGGTCCAACTGTGCTTTCAGCACTTCGTAGGTGGCGCGTGTATCGGCTTCGGCGGTGTGCGCGTCTTCCAGGTTCTTGCCGCAATAGAATTTGTAGGCGGCAGAGAGGGTGCGTTGTTCCAGCTTATGATAAATCACCTGTACGTCTATGAATTTGCGTTTCATCATGTCGATATCTACGCCTGCACGCAGGAATTCTTCTGCCAGTACGGGGATGTCGAAACGGTTGGAGTTGAAGCCGGCAAGGTCGCAGCCTTCTATGTCCCGCGCTATATCCTTTGCCACTTCTTTGAAGGTGGGGCAGTCTGTCACGTCTGCATCATAGATGCCGTGAATGGCAGATGACTGTTCGGGTATATGCATTTCCGGGTTGATGCGCATGGTTTTTGCCTCTTCGTTTCCGTTTGGATACACTTTCAGATAGCAGATTTCAACTATTCTGTCCGTGTTTATGTTCGTCCCCGTTGTCTCCAGGTCGAAAAAGACGACCGGGTTTTTCAAGTTCAGTTTCATTATTGTTTATTATTTACTGTAGGGGCGGATTGAATCCGCCCGAAAACATGTTTTTATATTTTGATTATGTATACGGGCGGATTCAATCCGCCCCTACGGGAGAATATCCACCCGATGCGTCCGGCTTTAGTCATTCAGCATCATCGGCATCAGCAGCATCAGCAAGTCCTCGTTTTCTTCCTGTTCCACAGGGACTATAACGCCGGCGCGAGACGGATCAGCCAATTCCACAATTACCTCTTGTGCCGAGATATTATTCAGAATATCAATCAGGAAGGTCGATTTGAAACCGATGCTCATCGGATTTCCTGCATACTGGCACATCAATGTTTCTTCTGCCGAAGTAGAGAAGTCAATATCTTGTGCAGAGATCTGAATCTGGTTTTCGCTCAGGCGGAGTTTTATCAAGCTGCTAGCCTGTGATGAAAATACGGAAACACGGCGCAGTGCGCTTATCAGCATTGCGCGGTCTACGGTTGCCTTGTGCGGGTTGTCCTGCGGAATTACTGAATTATAATTGGGATAACGTCCTTCAATCAGGCGGCACACCATCTTGTAATTCTCCAAGGTGAAGGTAGCGTTGCGGTCGTCAAAGTCAATCTGTACATCGCCTTGTTCCTTCGGCAGCAAGTTTTTTAGCAGGGTAGCCGGTTTCTTGGGAAGGATAAAAGCAGCTTTTTCGTCACCGTGGGCCACCAGGGTCTTGTTGCGCACCAGCTTGTGACCGTCGGATGCAACGAAAGTAATGTCTTCGGTGGTAATATCATAATAAATACCGTTCATCACAGGGCGCAACTCATCATCGGCAGTGGCGAATAATGAACGGTTGATACCTGCCAGCATCACCGGTGCGCCGATGCTTACGTGTACGGCGTTTGCGCCCAGGGCGGGAGCTTGCGGATATTCGTCGGCATTTTGTCCCATCAGGCTGTACTTACCGTTTTGGTATTCCACGGTTATTTCCAGGTTGTCCATATTCACCAGGAAAGTAAGCGGCTGTTCGGGAATTTCTTTCAGGGCTTCGAGTATGGTTTTAGAAGATACGGCAAATCGTCCGTCACCATCATTGTCGTTGACTTCCAGTGACGTAGACAAGGTTGTCTCACTGTCCGATGCGGT
>Ga0192242_10029_pt1 | contig 70917 bp, 54 predicted proteins | sample Koala_Koa27_J3_FD_131235 | JGI IMG/M metagenome (GOLD analysis project Ga0192242, IMG submission 131235) | Enriched cells from koala feces incubated with labeled cellulose particles, San Francisco Zoo, California, United States - Koala_Koa2-7_J3 ...
ATGGTGTAACGATCTGGGCACTGTCTCAACCGTGAGCTCGGTGAAATTGTAGTATCGGTGAAGATGCCGATTACCCGCGATGGGACGAAAAGACCCCGTGAACCTTTACTATAGCTTTACATTGAATCTGGGCAACAGATGTGTAGGATAGGCCGGAGACTATGAAGCGGGCACGCCAGTGTCTGTGGAGTCATCCTTGAAATACGGCCCTTTTGTTGTCTGGGTTCTAACCCGCGAAATGTGGGGACACTGTATGGTGGGTAGTTTGACTGGGGTGGTCGCCTCCAAAAGTGTAACGGAGGCTTCTAAAGGTACCCTCCGACCGATTGGTAACCGGTCTTAGAGTGTAATGGCATAAGGGTGCTTGACTGGGAGAGAGACAACTCGATCAGGTAGGAAACTAGAGCATAGTGATCCGGTGGTTCCGCATGGAAGGGCCATCGCTCAAAGGATAAAAGGTACTCCGGGGATAACAGGCTGATCGCTCCCAAGAGCTCATATCGACGGAGCGGTTTGGCACCTCGATGTCGGCTCGTCACATCCTGGGGCTGGAGAAGGTCCCAAGGGTTGGGCTGTTCGCCCATTAAAGTGGCACGCGAGCTGGGTTCAGAACGTCGTGAGACAGTTCGGTCTCTATCTATCGTGGGCGTAGGATATTTGAGAGGCTCTGACACTAGTACGAGAGGACCGTGTTGGACAGACCTCTGGTGTACCGGTTGTTCCGCCAGGAGCATTGCCGGGTAGCTAAGTCTGGATTGGATAAGTGCTGAAAGCATCTAAGTACGAAGCCAGCCTCAAGATAAGATATCCATATAAGGGTGGTTGTAGACTACGACCTTGATAGGCTACAGGTGTAACTGCAGTAATGTAAGGAGCCGAGTAGTACTAATAGCCCAAGACTTTTTGAATCCTTCGGGGTAGTTATACTTTTAGGAATTGTTTTACAAGTTATTTATCTATTTCCAGAATTATGTCAGCTTTGTCATCATCTTATAAAAGAGATTAAGGTGGTTATAGCGTTGGGGTTCCACCTCTTCCCATTCCGAACAGAGAAGTTAAGCCCACCCACGCCGATGGTACTGCGTAAAAGTGGGAGAGTAGGTAGCTGCCGTTTTAAGTTAGAGAGGTTCACCAAAGGTCAGACAGACAACAGGTGAACCTCTCTTTTTTGTATATATATGTATTTATCTATCTATCTATCTATCTATCTATCTATCTAATTCTCCTGTCATGAAGAGCCAAGGTTGTGTCATACAGACCCCGTCGTATGACTGAGGATTGTCTATAAAGAAAGACCTTCCTTTGATATTTTCATAAGCATTCCTCCTTCTCACCCTCATCAGTAATTGCTGTACCTGTATCTTTATCTTCATCCCACGCACCCGTCTTCTCTCCAGCGCTTATTCTCTACCCACCTCTTTCCACCTCTTTTACAGGCCGTAGGCCTACTATATGTTAGCCCCCAGCAACGCTGGAGGTGGATAACCAAAGTCTATATGGCGGGTTGTAGGCCCAGCATAGTCTTCTATATAAACTAAAAAAATAGGATTACCTCCGGTTATTTTTATCCTATGCTGCTCCTACGGAGCGAATTATCTTGTGTATCCCCTACACCCCAGCGTTGCCGGGGCCTAAGATAGGATAGGCCTACGGCCTGTAAAAGAGGTGGGTAGAAAGGAGTTCAAGAGTGAAGAATCGAAAATTAATTGTACTTTTATTTTTATCTAATTTCACCAGAAGTCAGATTGATAATGGTTAATCTCTCTTTTTTATTCATCATTTTAAGTTTCTTCCTTTTATAATAAAAGAGGAGGTTTTGCCGTTTAGTCTATGTTGAATATATTTGACATATGAAAAGTATCTATGAATCCCGTGAAAGATTGAAATATATCTTTATCGCAGCGGCTGTTCTGATTGCTATTGCTTCGGTGATTGTATCGGATAATTTAGTTAAAAAATTATCCAAGGAAGAACGTTTTAAGATTGAGATCTGGGCGGAGTCTATCCGTGTGGTGACAAGTGAAGATCCGACGCTCAATATGAAACTGATCCTTAAAATTATGGAAGGAAACACTGCGATTCCTGTCCTCCTATGTAATCAGCGGGATGAAGTGATGGATTACCGGAATATTCATGTGCCGGATGATCATGTGGATACCTTCCTGAGAAATAAAGTGAAAGAATTCAAAGCGAAAAACCAACCCATCCTGATTGATCTGGAGGACGGGAGTTATCAATATATCTACTATGATGAATCTGTCATTCTGAAACGCTTGCTTGCCTTTCCATATGTGCAGTTAAGTGTTATGTTCGTCTTCATTGCGATTGCTTTTTTGGCATTAGCCAGTACGAAAAAGGCGGAGCAGAATAAAGTCTGGGTCGGATTATCCAAAGAAACGGCCCATCAGTTGGGAACTCCTATTTCTTCCCTGATTGCCTGGGTAGAGTATCTGAAGACAAAAGATATTGAACCTTCTCTTTTGGAAGAGATCAACAAAGATGTGAAGCGCCTGGAAACTATTGCGGAACGTTTCTCCAAGATCGGTTCCAATCCGGATCCCGAACCGGTGGACATTATTCAATCCCTCCACAGTGCGTTAGGATATATGCAGACCCGTATTTCTTCGAAAGTGAAATTCTTTATCCATGTGCCGGAGGAACCCGTCTGGACCTTAATAAATGACTCTCTTTTTGCCTGGGTCATTGAGAACCTGATCAAGAATGCGGTGGATGCGATGGAAGGGCAGGGAGAGATCACCGTGAATGTAGATAATTCAGAGGCAAGAGTCGTCCGGTTCGACATATCAGATACCGGAAAAGGAATTCCTAAATCCAAACATTCCACTGTTTTCCATCCGGGCTACACGACAAAAAGCCGGGGATGGGGGTTGGGATTATCATTAGTTAAACGAATTGTAGAGTCCTATCATGGGGGTAAGATCTATGTGAAGAGTTCCGAGATGGGAAAAGGAACGACTTTCCGTATTGAATTAAAGAAATATAAAAGCTGATTCATCGAATAGGAAAAAATAACAGCAGATATATTGCTTTTGTGATTAGATTTTTTGTACCTTTGCAAGGTTTTTACACTAAAAGGCTTTGGACTTTGGGGAATTTAATTTATATAACGTAAATCTGAAAAGTCTTTCTCCTGGAACACACGAGTTTGAGTATCTTTTGGAGAATAAATTTTTCGTAGATATTGACGGGACAGAAGTACAAAAAGGAAAAGTAAAAGTTCATTTGACTTTGAAGCGTTCGTCAATGATGTTTGAAATGAATTTTCAAATACAGGGTGTTGTTATGGTTCCATGTGACAGATGTCTGGATGATATGGAAATACCGGTAGATACCCAGAACCGCCTGATAGTTAAGTTTGGTAAGGAATATGCTGAAGAAAGTGATGAGATCGTGATCATTCCGGAAGAGGAGGGAGCGATCAATCTGGCATGGTTCCTGTATGAGTTCATTGCACTGGCTGTTCCGATGAAGCATATTCATGCTCCGGGAAAATGTAATAAAGCCATGTCTTCCAAACTGAAAAAACATACTGCTAAAAGCGTTCATGAAGAAGAGGATGAATTTGGAAGTGATGCGGCAGACGATGACATTTCTGTGGATGATGATGTAAGTACAGACACTACTGATCCACGTTGGGATGCTTTGAAAGGTTTAGTTGAGAATGATAATAATTAAATATAAAACAAAATGGCACATCCTAAAAGAAGACAAGGAAAATCAAGAACAGCCAAGAGAAGAACTCATGACAAGGCTGTAACCCCTACAATGGCTATTTGCCCTAACTGTGGTGCATGGCATATTTATCACACAGTTTGTGGCGAATGTGGCTATTACAGAGGTAAGTTGGCAATTGTAAAAGAAGCTGCTGTATAACTTTTCATGCCCGCCGGGCTTGTTAAGTGGAAGAAATAGCCCTAAATATACATGTTTAGGGCTTTTTTTTTAATAACTAAAGAAATAGTAAGTCTATACATATGGATAAGATAAATGCGGTAATTACCGGCATCGGAGGATATGTCCCGGAAGATGTACTGACCAATGAAGATATTTCAAAATTGGTTGATACAGATGATGAGTGGATCACCACCCGGGTTGGTATTAAAGAACGCAGAGTACTGAAAGGAGAAGGTGTGGGTACTTCTTTCATGGGAATCCGTGCTGTGAAGCAATTGTTTGAAAAAACCCAGGTGAACCCGGAAGAGGTGGAAGTCATTGTGTGTTCAACGACTACCCCGGATTACGGTTTCCCGACCACAGCATCTATTATTGCACATCAGACCGGTTGTAAAAATGCAATGACCTTTGATATGCAGGGTGCCTGTTCCGGTTTCCTGTATGCCTTAGAGACGGGGTCTAATTATATCCGCTCCGGCCGCTATAAAAAAGTAGTGGTGGTGTCAGGAGATAAAATGACTTCTATTACGGATTATACGGACCGTACGACCTGTCCGTTGTTTGGAGACGGATGCGGAGCTATTTTGCTGGAGCCAACAACAGAAAATTACGGAGTAATAGATACGATCCTGAAAACAGATGGTTCCGGATTGGAACATCTGAACATGTATGGAGGCGGTTCTGCTTATCCTTCCAGTTATGAAACGGTCGATAAGCGTATGCACTATGTGTATCAGGATGGAAAATATGTGTTCAAACATGCTGTCTCTTATATGGCGGCGGTTTCACTGGAAATAGTGGAACGGAATGGTTTGAATAAGGAAGACCTGGATTGGGTAGTACCTCATCAGGCAAATCTGCGTATTATTGATGCGGTTGCCAAACGGTTGGGTATATCTGATAAGGTGATGATCAATATTGAAAAGTATGGCAACACCAGTGCCGGAACTATTCCGCTTTGTTTGTGGGAATATGAGGATCAACTGAAAAAAGGAGATGATCTGATCCTGACGGCATTCGGAGCCGGTTTTACCTGGGGTGCCATTTATTTAAAATGGGGATATGACGGAAAAAAGCATAAATCCGGTTTCGTAAATATTGTCGGTAATCCGAATGTAGGAAAGTCTACGTTGATGAACCGGCTGGTAGGAGAACGTATTTCGATCATCACATCGAAAGCACAGACTACCCGTCACCGTATTATGGGGATTGTGAATACGGACGATATGCAGATCGTTTATTCGGATACTCCCGGTGTACTGCAACCCAATTATAAGTTGCAGGAGACTATGCTTAATTTTTCCCAATCTGCTTTAGGAGATGCGGACGTCTTGTTGTATGTTACGGATACCGTGGAAACGGCAGACAAGAACGAAGACTTTTTGCAGAAAGTCAAACAGGTGGATTCTCCCATCCTTTTATTGATTAATAAGATTGATACGACAGACCAACCCACATTGGAAAAGCTGGTAGCACGCTGGAAAGAGCGGTTACCACAGGCAGAGATCATCCCGATTTCCGCATTGTCCAATTTTGGGATTGACTATGTGAAACAACGGGTAGAGGCCTTAATGCCGGATTCTCCACCCTATTTTGAAAAAGATGCGTTGACAGATAAACCAGCGCGTTTCTTCGTCACGGAGATCATCCGGGAGAAGATCCTTCTTTATTACCAGAAAGAGATCCCTTATGCCGTAGAGGTGGTCGTAGAGTTATTTAAAGAAGCAGAAGAACTGATCCATATCAAAGCACTGATCATTGTTGAGAGAGATTCTCAGAAAGGCATTATTATAGGACATAAGGGAGCAGCACTGAAGAAAGTAGGTGCGATGGCCCGGAAAGATATTGAACGTTTCTTTGAGAAAAAAGTATTTCTGGAAATGTTCGTCAAAGTAGAGAAAGACTGGCGTAACCGCGATAATCTGTTGAAGAATTTTGGTTACCGTCTGGATTAAGAAAAGATTTTAAACGTACAGAGGAGGTTTTATGGGAAATATAGTGGCGATAGTAGGAAGGCCGAATGTGGGTAAATCTACTTTATTCAATCGATTGACACAAACCCGTCATGCGATTGTGAATGAAGAGGCTGGTACAACACGGGATCGTCAGTACGGCAAAGTGGAATGGACAGGAAAAGAGTTCTCATTGGTAGATACCGGAGGATGGGTTGTTAATTCGGAAGATGTCTTTGAAGATGAGATCAATAAACAGGTTCAGATCGCCATAGAAGAAGCGGATGTTATTTTATTTGTAGTAGATGTGGTCAATGGTATGACCAATTTGGATACGGATGTGGCCCGGATCCTTCGCCGTTCGAAAAAGCCTATTATCGTCGTAGCCAATAAAGCCGATAATTATCAGTTACACCTGGATTCTGCCGAGTTCTATTCGTTAGGACTGGGAGATCCCTATTGCATTTCTGCGATCAATGGTTCCGGAACCGGAGATCTGCTGGATCAGGTGGTGAAATTGTTACCGGAAATAAAAGAGGAAGAGCTGGACGAGGAATTACCCCGTATCGCGGTCGTTGGCCGTCCCAATGCAGGGAAATCGTCTTTGATCAATGCCTTTATCGGAGAGGAACGTCATATTGTGGCAGACATTGCGGGAACAACCCGTGATTCGATCTATACAAAATATAATAAGTTCGGCTTGAACTTTTATTTAGTGGATACGGCCGGTATCCGTAAAAAAGGGAAAGTGAATGAGGATATGGAGTATTATTCCGTGATCCGTTCGATCCGTGCTATTGAGAATTCAGACGTCTGTGTACTCATGTTAGATGGTACCCGGGGAATTGAAAGCCAGGACCTGAATATATTCTCTCTGGTGCAGAAAAACAGTAAGAGCCTGGTGGTGTGTGTGAACAAATGGGACTTGGTAGAAAACAAAACCCAGGATGCGATCAAACACTATACCAACACGATCCGGGAACGTCTCGCTCCATTTACGGATTTTCCGATCCTGTTTATCTCAGCACAGACTAAACAACGAATTTTCAAAGTGCTTGAAACAGCACAGGAGGTCTATGAAAACCGTAGAAAACGGATCCCTACCGCAAAATTGAACGAGGTGCTATTACCGATCATTGAACATACTCCTCCTCCGGCATGGAAAGGAAAATATATCAAGATCAAATACATCACCCAACTACCGGCAGGAGCCGTGCCTTCGTTTGTATTCTTCTGTAATCTTCCACAGTGGATCAAGGAGCCTTACAAACGGTTCCTTGAAAATAAGATCCGGGAAAACTGGGACTTCACCGGTACACCGATCAATATTTATATCCGGGAAAAATAAGAAATAGAATAAATTCTCATTTGTATGTTTTATTAATATACAGATGACACAGATCAGACAAGATGACCACAGATCTTTTTATTAATTTAATATAGATCTGTGGTCATCTGTTTGATCCGTGTTGATCTGTGTGCGAATCTGACTATAGGGAATTTAAAACCTGACGAGCCGCGTTAACCATGTGGGCTGCGTTGTCCGGTGTGATGCTTTCCGGGGTAAATTTAGCTACTGCGTCATTTAATTTTTTCAGTTTTGCTTTGTTTCCTTTGGCTGTGAATTCCTCTTTCAGGATGCGGATCTTTTCGAAATCCTGTATGCCTTCCACAAAACGTTCCAGACGAATACTGCTCCGGTTTCCCGGGTAGATCATATAACAATCCCCGGCAGCCCAGGTTCGGAAACGGGAGTCCCGTAAAGGATCTGCAGTCCAGCTATTCACAGCCCAGCGCAGATAACCATCATATTCGCCTGCCATGACATGCCAACCTAACCAGGCGGCTTCAGCAGGGGGAGAGAAAGTGAAGGTGTTGGGACGGGCCTCTGCACAACAGGTGTAAACCGTGCTGATCTTCCCTGCTTTTTTACGTTCTTCCAATACCTTTTCCGGAAACTCGTTCCCGAAAGAGAGGCAATAGTCATAGAGGTCCGCCTGAATTTCATCGTAATAGTGACCGGCCAGGGAGATTTTAAACTCCGGGTCTGCCTTTTTGATAATCTCTAAAGTTGGTTTCATGACATCTAATCCCCGTTCGTCCATGGAAATGATCGTTTTGTGGAACCAACCTTTTTCTCTCAGGTGCCGGGAAAAGTCTGTCAGGAAATTCAGCCAGTAATCCTCATAAGCGGCATCTCCCGGCTTCGCTTCTATAAACCGGATGCGATTGGTGGCCTGGTCAAAGTAGTCAAAACTCAATGCCCAGGGAATCATCGTGTAACAACTGATCTGTTTGTCGATTCCGATATCATCCATCATAAATTCCACCCATTTATCAAATACGGTGTAATCATATTCCCAGCTTCCGTCGAGCTTTTTCATCCGGAAGACCATACTGTCGAAATGGTCCTCCGTCTGTCCTGCCCAGGGTTTGTGCATAATGGAGGCGGTGACTGCTTTCTGTCCTGTTTGGGCGATCCGTTTCATGATCGGTCTCATCGCATCAAAATGTTCTTTGCTCCATAACGGCACATCATAATAACGTGCAACGGCATAGGGGTTTTGCCAGAGGTCCATGTGGATTTGCCAGTCTTTGGGATCGGGTAGTGTATGGTTTAATACGTCAATTTCTATTTGCAGGCTCAAGGGAGAGAAGTTGCTTCCTGTTACGGTCAGCGTCCCTTTATATTTCCCGGTTTTTGCATCTGAAGGAACCCATACATTCATCCAGACCGGTTGAGTGGTACGGGCTACTATATCCCGGACGTTGATAATATCGAGTGCATCAGCCACCATGGATGAATCCCAGTCTGCTTTATTATACCGTTCTCCGCAGCCGGTGGTGCCGTCTTTGCTTAACTCATCGGTCATGGCATATCTCACAAAGCTGGTCTCTATGGCACTGGCGGGAATGATGGAAGAACCGTTTCTGAGGTCCGAGACCGTTATTTCAGCACCGGACAGATCTGTTTTTGTCCAGAGAACAGCCTGTGCATTTACCCGTTCTCCTTTCCAGGCTTTTGTTTGCCAGTGTTTCTTGTTTTGCAGGGAGGGAATACTTCGTTTGGAATAGCGGACATCCGTACTTCCCCAGCTAAGCTGAGGGGAAGCTACTATTTTGTCCCATACCTCAGGGCCATCGTGAGGTTTTGTGTCGGTTAGTTCCTCGTAATCTCCAAAGGGATCTGTCCGGGTCGTTTGGGCGTTGCATAGTTGTCCCAGGCTTAATGCCAGTGCGGCAGAAAGAATCAGTGTGAGTTTCATGGTTGTAATTTTTAGACGTTTTCCGTCTAAAGATAGGAAATATTATTTAATCAACCGGTTGTAGTGGCAAAATAGCAGCTTCTCTTCATTGTCATAGAGATGCATCCCATTCCCTTCACAATAGCGGAACATCCGGCAATCTGCACATTCCCCCTTTTTTGTCCATGAACGATCCCGGTAGGGTTTAAAACCGTTTTCCCAGACCTGCATAAAGTCATCCCGGTAGATATTCCCCTGATGGAAATTAGCCCGTATACTGGGACAACCGGAGATCGATCCGTCAGCCAGCACGGAACCTACGCTGACACCGGCATGGCATTGGAACATACTATCCCGGACCTCTGTCTCATAATTTCCAAGGAAGCCTTCACAGCCGTAACTTAACCGGATCTTCCCTTCGTTACGGGTCTGGCGGATAAATTCGAACACCTGGGTAAATTCTTCCCGGGATAGCTGTAACTCCGGATGTTCTGCTGCTCTCCCTACCGGAAAGATGGTGAAGATACGCCACCTTTTTACCCCTGTCTCAATCAGGAATTCTTTAAACTCCTGCAAATAGGAAAGATTGTTTTTATTTACACAGGTAACAATATCCCAGACAATCTCCTGCTCCTGCGTGAGCATCCGGATGGCCCCGACGGCCTGGTCAAAGCTGCGGTCATGTCCCCGAAGCCAGTTATGGTCCTCTTTGAATCCATCTAAGCTGATGGTCATGGTGTGCAGACCCGCGGCTAACAGGGAATCCAGCCGTTGGCGGGTTAATAATAAGCCATTTGTCACGATTCCCCAGGGATATCCTCTGCGGTAGAGTTCTATGCCACAGGCTTCTATATCTTTTCTGACTAATGCTTCCCCACCGGTGAATATGATGAGCACCTGATTGGGGTTTACATGTGGGGTGATGGAATCTACTACCCGCAGGAATTCTTTGACAGGCATATCCGGCTGATTGGCTACTACCCGGCAATCACTGCCACAATGCAGGCAGGAAATATTGCACCGTAGAGTGCATTCCCAGAACAGGGTACGTAGTTCATGTAATTGTACTTTGTTCTTCCTGATTTGCCGGAAGAGTTCCAATCCGATCCGTTTTTTTATGCCGGGTTCTTTATTCATCTTCAGTTTCTTCTTTCATGATTATGGGGATCTCTTTCTCAAAGGTTCCCTCAAACCATCTGGAGCCTTTTTCGATCTGGTCCTCCTTTTCGAATTTTACCTGCAAAGAGTCTTTTTGATAAAGTCCGTTCTTCTCTCCGTCTATATCTGTCAGGATCAATTGATACTGGCCCTGCGTAAACCCGGAGTGAACCTTATGCTCAAACTTTCCTTCCCGATCACTCTGGATAGTTGCCACCTCCTCATATTCGGATTCATAGTAATTATAAGAATATTCCTCCCGGATGTCAATCTGAATGTCGGGGATCGGTTGTCCGGCTTCATTGGTGACTTTGCCTTTGAGAATATAGTTCGCATGTGGAGCTCCATATTCTACTACACCCTCCTTTTCACAGGAGTTTGTAGTAAAGCCCAGGAGAGATAGAATCCCGGCTAAGGCCCAGTTGGTTCCTTTGATAAAAGGACGATACATCTGTTTCATCTTATTTTTCTCCCTCTTTGCTTGCCTCATCTTCTCCGGAAACCGGTTTCAGGGCAATTGTGATTTCTTTTTCCGCTTCTCCTTCGAACCAGCGTTCTGCATTTTGCATGTCACTACTTTCAAAGGTGACTAAGGTCGTATCCGGTGCAAACGTTGTCCCGGATAAGGTGTCCGGATCAGAAGTGATAATCTTTACAGGCATATGATAAAGGGTGATATCGTGCGTATCCCATTCAAAATCTCCATTGATATCTGTGTAAAGTGTATCCCGGAAGTAGGTCGCATAGGTGGAATCCCTGATCTGAGAATCGTAGTTAATGATTACCTGCATATCAGGTAATGCTTTCTGGTCTGTTTCAGACACCACTTTCCCTTTAATCGCGAAGTGGGCGAACGGGCTACCATATTCGCAAATAAGAGGTTCCGGATCATCGGAGTCCGAACAGGAAAAACCCAATAAAGATAACAGACAGGGGAATAACCAACTGGTGTGTTTCGTAAATAGATGGCTCAACATTTTCATAATTCTCTCTCTTAAATTATTTTCAATCTTACTTATTCATAAGATGAATCAGGTGTTCAAGAAGTTGCATCCTGTTTAAAATATCCTGATAAAGATCGGAAAATAGTTGGAAACAGCCCTATAATTTCCTAAAAATTAGCAACAGGTTCTCTATATGCGCCGGATAATAACTAACTTGCGGGCTAATTTAATCTGACGGTAACCCATGAGAGATTTTCTCCATATCATACGGCGCTTTGTGCCCCCTTATAAAAAATACCTGATCGGGAATATTGTGTTCAATATCCTTTCAGCGATTCTCAATCTGTTCACGTTTTTCCTGATCATCCCGATCTTACAGATCCTCTTTAAATTAGATGAACAGGTGTATACGTTTAAAGAGTGGAATTTTCACCCGGATCAGTGGGAATCATGGAAAAGCCTGCCGGACCTGATCCTGAATAACTTTTACTGGTTTGTTAATCACCTGATTGAAACACAGGGTGGTTCTTTCACCCTGATCATCCTGGGTATTTTCCTGGTGGTCATGACTTTTATCAAAGTGGCCACGATGTATCTGGCTTTCTTCACGATGATACCAATCCGTACGGGAGTGGTCTGTGATATCCGGAATCAGATTAACCGGAAGATTACCCAGTTGCCGTTGGGGTTCTTCTCAGAAGAAAGGAAAGGTGATATTATCGCCCGTGTATCCGGGGATGTAAATGAGATCGAGACCTCCATTATGAGTTCCTTAGATATGCTGTTTAAAAATCCGATCCTGATCCTCATTTATCTGACCGGGATGATCATCATCAGTTGGCAGTTGACTGTGTTTGTGCTGATTCTCCTGCCGGTAGCCGGATATGTCATGGGGCAGGTGGGTAAGAAACTGAAACGTAAATCCCTTGAAGGGCAGCATCAGTGGGGTGGTCTGATGAGTCAGATCGAGGAGACGCTGGGCGGATTGCGGATCATTAAAGCATTCAATGCAGAGAAAAAGATCCAGGACCGGTTTGAAAAGAGTAATGACCAGTTCCGCCGGACTACCAATAAGATCTACCGCCGCCAGCAGATGGCGCATCCGATGAGTGAGTTTTTAGGTACCGCAACCATTGCGATCGTGTTGTGGTATGGCGGCTCATTGATCCTGGGAGATAACAGTCCGATAGATGCTCCAACCTTTATCTATTACCTGGTGATCTTTTATAGCATTATCAATCCTGCGAAAGACCTGAGTAAGTCTGTCTATGCTATCCAGAAAGGGTTAGCTTCGATGGAGAGGATTGATAAGATCCTGATGGCGAAAAGTAATATCCAGGATCCGGCATGTCCGGAACCGATCCAATTGACGAAAGAAATTGAATACCAGGATGTCTGGTTTAAATATCAGAATGAATGGGTTTTGAAAGGAATTAACCTGATGATCCCCAAAGGGAAAACAGTCGCTTTAGTCGGTCAGTCAGGTTCCGGAAAGAGTACCCTGGTAGATCTGTTACCCCGTTTTTATGATGTGAGTAAAGGAAGCATCCGGATTGACGGGACAGACATCCGGGAAGCCACCCTGCTGGATCTGCGGGGCCTGATGGGGAATGTAAACCAGGAAGCGATTCTTTTTAATGATACTTTCTTTAATAATATCTCCTTTGGTGTGGAGAACGCTACGCTGGAACAGGTACAGGAGGCTGCCCGCATTGCGAATGCCCATGATTTTATTGTGGCATCGGATGAAGGCTACCAGACCAATATCGGTGACCGGGGAGGGAAACTTTCCGGAGGACAACGGCAACGCATTAGCATTGCCCGGGCTATTCTGAAGAATCCGCCGATCCTGATCTTAGATGAAGCCACGTCGGCATTGGACACAGAGTCTGAACGATTAGTGCAGGAGGCATTGGAAAACCTGATGAGAAACCGTACCACCATCGTGATTGCCCATCGTCTTTCGACAATCCGTAATGCGGATGAGATCTGTGTGATGCATGAAGGGGAGATTGTGGAAAGGGGAAAGCATGAAGAACTCCTGTTGTTGGGAGGATATTATAAGAAACTATGTGATATGCAGAGTTTCTGATCCTATAGGGATATAGATTGGAATAAGATATAACCACAATGAAGAATCACTATTTATTACTATTATTATTCGTACTGGCAGGTTGCAGCCTGCCGGAAGTGAAAACCGGGAAATCCGTTAGTTTTCATTTTGATAAGCCCGCCCGCCTATGGGAAGAAACGTTGCCGTTAGGAAATGGCCGGATTGGTTTGATGCCGGATGGAGGCATTGACCGCGAGTCGATTGTGCTGAACGAGATCTCTATGTGGTCCGGAAGTAAACAGGACACAGATAATCCACAGGCTTATTGGTATTTGTCTACTATCCGGCGGTTGCTTTTTGAAGGACGGAATGATGAGGCCCAGGAACTGATGTACCGGACATTCGTCTGTAAAGGAGAAGGAAGTGCCTTAGGGAACGGAGCGGATGCTCCGTACGGCAGTTACCAGTTATTAGGAAATTTACGATTGGATTACACCTATACGGGTGGTGATGACCCGGTCTCTTCCTATCGCCGGGAGTTGCGTATGGGAGATGCGGTTGCTACCACTACCTTTAAAAGAGGCTCTGTTAATTACCGCCGGGAAGTGTTTACCTCTTTTACGGACGATGTGGGGGTGATTTATTTATCCTCAGATCAGGATAAAGCCCTGAATGTGGAGATTGGTATGGACCGTCCGGAGCGGTACGAAGTCGTTACCGAAGGGAATGACTTAGTCATGCGGGGACAACTGAATAATGGTACGGACGGGAATGGAACGACCTATGCTGCCCGGGTTCGTATTTTGTTACCGAAAGGAGGCACCGTAGTGGCGGAAGACAGTACGCTTGCCATACAGAATGCATCGGAAGCTATTTTGTTGGTAGGCATGGCAACAGACTATTTTGGAGATAGTGCCGATGGGAAAACCCATATGCTGTTGTCCGGCGCTGAAAAAAAAGAGTATGCTTCCATGAAAAGAGAACATACCGCCACTTATAAAGAATTGTTTGACAGAGTAGATCTGGATCTGGGATGGTCGGAAAAAGAAAATCTTCCTATTGACCGGAGGTTGGAACAATTCCAAGAGGATAAAGAGGATCCGGGGTTAGCCGCTTTATATTTCAATTTCGGACGTTATCTCCTGATATCTTCTACCCGTCCGGGGCTTTTACCTCCCAACTTGCAGGGACTCTGGTGTAACACCATCCGTACTCCGTGGAACGGAGATTACCATTTAAATATCAATTTGCAGATGAACCTGTGGCCGGCGGAAATTACCCATCTGTCTGAACTTCACCTGCCACTAATTGAATGGGTGAAGCAACAGGTTTCCAGTGGCGAACAAACAGCAAAGGTTTTTTATAACGCACGTGGATGGGTGACTCATATTTTAGGGAATGTCTGGGAGTTCACCGCTCCGGGAGAACATCCCTCCTGGGGAGCAACCAACACTTCCGCAGCCTGGTTATGTGAACACCTCTATCATCATTATCTTTTTACATTAGACAAATCTTATCTGGAAGAGGTCTATCCGGTTATGAAAGGAGCTGCTCTCTTTTTTGTGGATATGTTAGTGGAAGATCCCCGGAATAAATATTTAGTGACGGCGCCGACCACTTCACCGGAAAACGCTTTTAAACTTCCGGACGGAAAGGAAGCACATATCAGTGCCGGATCCACCATGGATAATCAGATCCTGCGTGAACTGTTTACCTATACGATTGAGGCGGCTGCCATATTAGGAACAGATGAACCATTTGCGGAGGAATTGAAAACGAAACGTGCCCGCCTGATGCCAACCACGATCGGACCGGACGGAAGGATCATGGAATGGCTGGAGCCTTATGAAGAAGTGGAACCTCATCATCGTCATGTTTCCCATCTGTATGGACTTTATCCGGGGGATGAAATTTCGATCGAACATACGCCGGAACTGGCAGAGGCCGCTAAGAAGACACTCATTGCCCGTGGAGACCGCAGCACAGGCTGGTCCATGGCCTGGAAAATCAATTTCTGGGCACGCCTGCATGATGGTGACCATGCTTATAAACTGATCTGTGATCTGTTATATCCCTGCATTCAGGAGGGGGAAACATCTGCCAGCGAAGGAGGAACCTATCCGAACCTTTTCTGTTCACATCCCCCTTTCCAGATTGACGGCAACCTGGGAGCGACGGCGGGTATTGCTGAAATGCTTTTACAAAGCCAGACCGGAAATATCGAACTATTGCCCGCCTTACCTTCCGCCTGGAAAAGCGGAAGTTTCAAAGGACTCAAAGTCCGGGGAGGGGGAGAGGTCTCTGCGAAGTGGAAAGAGCATCTGCTGACAGAAATGGGATTGAAGGCAACAGTGGATCACCGGTTCCGTATCCGTCTGCCGGAGAATTCAACCCATCTCTCTCTGAGGCTGGATCAGAAGCCTGTTTCCTTGCCTGTAGTGAATGGTTTTTTACAGGTGGATCTGAAAGCCGGAGAAGAGATCGTATTGACTTTTTGAGAAAACCAATTGCTTTTTTTACTGTTTTCTTATAATTGTCAATTGTTTTCGTATTTTTGTTTAACTGAGTGTATGAAAATCTAATATTAAAATGAATATACAGATACAGCCTGGGGACCCGGTTATCATTATTGTTTCGGGTCAGTTAGATACGTTGTCAGCCGTAGATTTCGGGAAAGAAATACAGAAAATACTGGAAAGTGATTCTTTGCACGTGGTGCTGGATGCGAATCACCTGACCTATGTGAGTAGTGCCGGATTACGGCTGTTACTCACTCTTCAGAAAAGAATGTCTGCCAAAGGGGGGGGCATTTGTGGTGAAGCACGTACAGACTGATATTATGGAGATCTTTAATATCACAGGATTCTCATCCATTCTAACGATTGAGTAGGCAGGACTTAATGAATCACAAAGGATGATCAGGACACTTCATATTACCAATGACCTGGCAGAGCTCTCTTCGTTTGAAGAGTTCCTGCAAAAGGTGTGCTCTTCGTGGGGAATTAATGAGAAAACAGCGATGGAGTTACATCTGGCGGTTGAAGAGGCGGTCGTGAATGTGATCCAATATGCTTATCCCGGAAAGGCAGGGCAACCGGTAGATCTGAAAGTTCAGTATGATAGCGGGAAGATCATCTTTACACTGACGGATGAGGGGGCCTGCTTTGACCCGACCTGTCAGGAGGATCCGGATGTTACGTTAGGTGCAGAGGAGCGTCCTGTCGGGGGGCTGGGCATTTTTCTTGCCCGGAAACTGATGAGTGAGATCTATTATGAACGTACCGGAGATAAAAATGTATTAACCATGATTAAAGAACTTCCCTGAATATGGCAGATTTTAATGTAAAGGAGATCCAGACCCTGAAGTTCAGGATACAGGTGATTGAGCAACTTTCTGTTGCCGGGGTTGTCCTGATGGTTTTGGGCTGGTGGTACTCCTGGTCTGATAGTGTAGGAATTATCTTCACCATCCTGATCATTCTGCAAATCATCAAATGGCGTTTCCGGAAATTACTGAAACAGAAAGAGTATCTGGCCCGGATCGTGGATGAAAGGACAATTGAACTCCGGGTTCAGCGGGACCAGATCATGAAGGAATCCAAAGAACTGTCAGATGCGCTGGAGGCATTAGCAGAGGCTCAGGATGAATTAGTCAGAAGTGAACGTCTGGCAACGGTAGGGAACCTGACGAAAGGATTACTGGACCGTATCCTGAATCCGGTCAACTACATCAATAATTTCGCTGACCTGAACATCGACCTGCTGAAACAGTTAGAGAAAAACCTGAAGGATAAAGAGGTGGTAATGCCACAGGAATTATATGAGGACACGACAGAGATCATTTCTATGATCACCGGTAACCTTTCCAAGATCACAGAGCATGGAGCCAATACGGTCCGGATCGTGAAAGCGATGGAGGAGTTGATGAAAGACCAGAAAGCCCATATGGTCCCGGCAGATATCAACAACCTGTGTAAAGTGAATCTGGACGTGATCGCCAAACAATATCAGGATGAAATAGCGGAACATAAAATAAGGATTAGTTTTGAGCGCCTGAGCCTGTCCCTGATGATCGATATGAATATTGAACAGATGAGCAAGGTGTTAGTCAATCTGTTGCATAATAGCATGTATGCTATCCTGAAGAAAGCAGCGAAACAGAACTATCAACCGGAGATTAGGGTTAAGCTTGAAAAGCAGAACAGTTCCGTTTCGATTAAAGTCTATGACAATGGAAATGGAATTGAGGAGAGTATTAAAGGGAAGATCTTTGAACCCTTCTTTACGACTAAACCTACCTCACTGGCATCCGGTACCGGTTTGTATTTAAGCCGGGAGATCGTGTTGAACCATAAGGGCACGGTCACGGTGGAAAGTGAAAAGGATCAATTTACAGAAGTGACAGTCACACTACCGATATATCAAAACGTGGAAAACAATGGAAGATGAATTAAAGAAAAGGATCGATTATCTGGAAATGCAGTTAAAAAACCAGGACAGGCTGGCCTCTCTGGGTTTATTAAGTGCCGGGATTGCGCATGAGATACAGAATCCTCTGAACTTCGTGATCAATTTCAGCAAATTGTCTTCAAAGCTATTGAATGACCTCGAAGATCTCCTCCAGGAAATAGACGATAGGATACCGGAAAAACAGAAAGAGGAGCTGGAAGAGATCCTGGAGGATCTATCCGGGAACATGACGAAAATAAAAGAAAATGGGGACCGTGCCTCCAGCATTGTAAGAAATGTGCTGTTACATGCCCGGGGGAAAGAGGATGAGTTCATATTGACCAATCTGAAGAAACTGATTAAGGAATATGTCTGGCTTGCCTATCATGCGGTCCGCTCCAATAATAAGAGTTTTAATGTTTGCATAGAAGAAGACTACGCGGAAGATGTCCCGGAAGTGAAGGTGGTTCCGCAGGATTTCAGCCGTGCCGTACTGAACATTATGAATAACGCCTGTTATGCAGTCTATGGAAAGTCAAAAAGGGCCTTGCCGGAACCTTATCAGCCGACAGTCAAAGTTCGTTTATGGAAGGAGGATGATTGGGTGAAACTTTCGGTGGAGGATAATGGACCGGGGATAGCGGAAGAAGTGATACCGAAACTTTTCAAACCATTTTATACGACTAAACCTGTAGGAGAAGGAACAGGATTAGGATTGTCAATCACTAAAAGTATTGTAGAAGATAAACACTATGGTAAAGTAGAGGTGGACACCAAACTCAATGAATTCACCCGTTTCACGATCTCACTACCGGTCAAAAAATAAGAGGGAAAACTGTATGGCTATTAAGATATTGAGTGTAGACGACGAACAGGATCTGGAAATATTATTGACGCAATATTTCCGGCGTAAAATAAAAAAAGGAGAATATGAATTCTCTTTTGCTCACAATGGTTTGGAAGCTCTTCAGATGATCCTGGCCAATCCGGATTATGATATTATTCTGAGTGATATTAATATGCCGGAGATGGATGGCCTGACTTTGTTGACTAAGATCAATGAATTGCGTAATCCGGCGATGAAGTGTATCATGGTGTCTGCCTATGGAGATATGGAGAATATTCGTATTGCCATGAACCGCGGAGCGTTTGACTTCACGACCAAACCGATCAATCTTGAAGATATGGAACGCACCATCGAAAAGGCGGTGGAGCAGATCCAATTTATTAAGAATGCCCAACAGGAGCATACCCAGTTGAAGTCAATCCAGTCAGACCTGAATGTGACACGTGAGATACAACAGACGATCCTGCCAAAGAAATTTCCTCCCTATCCGGAATTAACCTCTTTTGATATCTATGCCTCTATGAGTGCCGCGAAATATGTGGGAGGTGACTTCTATGACTTTTTCCGTATCGATAACGACCGGTTAGGTTTTGTGGTGGCCGACGTATCAGGTAAGGGGGTTCCTGCGGCTATTTTTATGGCGATCAGCCGTACGGTGGTGCGGGCCATTGCTCAAACCGAGAACTCTGCGGCTAAATGTATGCAGAGAGCCAACGATATTCTTTGCCAGGAAAGTGTCAATGATATGTTTGTGACCGTTTTTTATGGGATCCTGAATATCAATACCGGGGTGGTGACTTACTGCAACGCCGGGCATAATCCCCCGATCTGGATTGATAGAGGGGGAGAGGTCTCTCCGTTACCTTTGACCCATGATCTGGTGCTGGCTGCTATGGAAGATAAACAGTATCATGAAAAAGAGATCATCCTGAATCCGGGGGATAGCTTGTTTCTTTATACGGACGGAGTGACGGAAGCGAACAATCTGGCGGGTGAGTTATATGGAGATAACCGCCTGCTTGAAAACTGTAAAACCTATACCGGACTCTCCCCACGGGAGATCGTAAGCAGCATTACCCACTCAGTCTCTACGTTTGCGATGGGTGCTGTCCAGTCAGATGATATCACCCTGCTGGCAATCCGTTACAACGGCTAAGAAAGAAAAGAAAAGAAAAACAAAGGGATTTCTCCGGAAAAGCCCGGACTTTTTTCTGAAACGATAGGGACCTTTTTTTGAAAAAGGTCCCTATCGTTTTTGTTTTAGTTCGCTTTCTTATTGGCAGGGAATGGGCTGAGCCCGATCTACAATTTTGGCCGGGAGGGATATGGCTAAGGCCGATCTTTGATTGCAACCAGTCCTGTCCGGAAGATTTTTGCGAAGGGGATCTTTATCTCTTAAGTCCCGCAGGGACGGCACATAGTAGCCTGGGACGCAAGTCCCAGGTAGAGAGATCCCCACCCAGGGTGTGCTGTAGGTACACCCCATCTTATGGAAACAATCGGTTTGTATATGCAGTATATGCAGTGTCGTGCTTACAGCACTCCATGGACTCCTGATACCTGACCTGGAATTTGCATCCCAGGCTAAATATGTGCCGTCCCTGCGGGTAGTGTGCTCAAAATATACTAAAAAGTTTTTGTTAAAAAGTTCTATCTTTGTTGTCTAACTATTTAATAATGAAAACACAGTCAACAAAAGAATCAAGATTAAGTTCACAATTAGCTCATTACAAACTGGCATTACAAAAAGAAAAAGCTAAAACAAAGTCTTTAGAGAAAAAACTTTCCACCAGTCAAAAGAAATGTCAAGAGCTTAAAGACATGGATCAGCGTGAGTCAAAAAAAACTTATCACTTACCGAGGAATCTATAAACGATGTATTAAACGCCATAAATTCGATGAATTTATAGTTTCTTTAAGTGTTCGTTTGTATGTGGATAGTGGATGTGGATTTCGCTCTGTTGTGAAAATCCTGTCACTCTTAAATGATTTGTTAGATTGGCGTTTATCCAACCTGCCTTGTGCCAACACCATATCGGGATGGGTTCAAAAAGTGGTTATAAGATATATAAGACACCGGTAAAAGGAAGCCATGAAGCAAATTATGCACTGATACTTGACGAAAGTATGATGGTGGGTAGTGGACGTTTACTTTTGACATTGAAAACTCCAGCACAGGCCTTACAGCATCGACCTCTTAGCTGGCAGGATGTTCAAGTGGTTAATATGAGTGTAAAGGAACGTTGGGATGCTAAAAGTATTGCTCTGAGCCTGGAGAAAACCATCAAGTTGGTGGGCAAACCACCCGCTTATATCATCTCCGATAATGATACAAAATTAAAGAAAGCGATTCATTTACTGGACTTACCCCGTATAGCCGATGTAGGACATACACTGGCCTTATGCTTAGAAAACACCTACAAAAAGGAAGCTGACTTTAAAGAATATATGAAAAAAACTCTCCGATCTTCGTTTTAAAGCACTCATGACCCCAGCCTATTATCTCTTACCTCCCTCCCAACGAACCATTGCTCGTTTTATGAATTTAAATAGCGTTATAAAATGGTCAGAAAGAATGCTGGTTAGTGTTGATAAACTTGGCCAGGAAAAAGAGACGTTTCTTTTTGTAAAAGAATATGCATCTCTTATAGATGAATTATCAGAGTCATTCTCAGTGGTTGAATTTATTAATACAACTCTTAAACAGCAAGGATTTAATCAGCAAAGACAAAAGATGCTCAATCGGTATGTCTCTAAGACGCTCTTCTCAGGCAATACGCGCCAACAAGTTTTAGCCTTAAGAATAAAAGACTATTTGGCACAGCAAGGACAAAAAATAAAGCTACCAGACAAGAATCTGTATGTCTCATCTGATCTGGTAGAGTCTTTCTTCTCCGTCTATAAAAAGAGAAAAGCACCTAATCCTTTATATGGAGTTACTCCTTTTATTTTATTACTCCCCCTTTTAACTCAGAAATCCCGTTATAAACAATCGGAATACAAAGAAGCTTTGGAGGGTGTTTTTTTATCAGATATTAAGCGCTGGAGAAAAGATAATCTATCTGAGAATAAGGCTTCTAAAAGAACTAAAAGTTTGGCCACTTAATACTTTTTATAATTCATTTTGAGCACACTACCCTGCGGGACTTAAGAGATAAAGATCACCTTTTGCCATTTGCCCTTCGCAAAAATCTTCCGACCAGGACTGATCACAGATCCTTATATCCAGCAGGCGGGGATTGAAAACCCCTTCGACCAGGTAAATTTCCTTCGATTACTTCCACCCATAAAACTTTAGACTTTAACTCCTCACAGAAAGAATAACTGAAAAGAAAAAAGGATGAACCCGTCCAGGTCCATCCTTTTCTTATGATATATAACGAAGAGTCTTTTTTATTTCAATAATGCGTCACGGATACCAGTGATCTCTGCATTAGAGTTTCTGGCCGTCGTGATTGTGGCTGTCATCGTCTGAAGTGGAGCGATGGTGGTGCCTACGTTTTTCAGATCCGGATAGTAAGTAGAGAGGTCTTCTGTGATCTCTAACAATACACCTACCCGTTTTTCCATATTTTCAGAAAGACCGGCTGAAGTAGCGTCTCCTTCAATTACCAACGAAGGATTAGCCATTAAACAGGCATATTCGGCAGCCATACCTGCCAGGATCTCAATCTGTACGTCCATTCTGTCATTGGCTGCTAACTCGTCAATGATTTTTTCCTGTTGTTTCTGTGTGAAAGCTTTGAACTCTTCTTTGGAAGCGTTTTCAGGAAGTTTATCTTTCATCACATTTTGTATGTAGGAAATATTCAGGTCTGCGGTCAGTTTAGCCAGAACCGCTTCTACATCTACGGTAGGCTGATTGATCGCCCGAAGAATATTCAGGTCTGCAAAATAGATACCCACCGCACGGGCTTTCTGGGAATTGGTAGTCAGGTCATTTGCTTTGGATGTCGGCACCATATACCCCAGGTTTCCAACTCCTAATTTCACTTCACCGCTATATGCACGGTAAGGAATTTCCGAATCCGGCATGTCTTTTAACAACTGAATGGTTTCAGTTTTCAGTTCTTCAGTTAGTAGGTTTTTAGGCACACTCCCTGCTATTACGGCAGCCTCTTCATTTTTAGCAGCTTCTTTATTTGACTTTTGGGAGCCACCGCAGGATGCCATACCAAACACGAGGGCTGATACGGCAAGCAGATTAATAAAACTCTTTTTCATAACGTCTATTTTAATAATTTGTATTTTAGCTTTTTCAATAATCGTTTCGTTTTTTCATAAACCTTCCCGGAAACTCTGCGAATATAGCGATTATCGTTAATAATACAAAAAATCCGAGAACCAATAAATTAAATAAATAGGTAGAAAGATAGGTATTCCCCATTTTTTTCTCTCCGCTATAGAAGTGGGCACGTCCGAATGAATGCTCGGGTTTCACATAGATCTGACCGATTTGCGGGTAGATCCGTTTTTTCCCCTTTCTGTACATCCGTTTATTTCCCGTTCCCTGTACCAGGTCTTCAATGGCCGTATTATGATGATGTTTTTTAAGTTCAGGCAAATACTCATTCCCTTTTTCCTGCCGGATCTCTTTTTGCACCTGCTCCAGATAGGCCGTGAAATTGTTTGCCCTCACTTTCAATGCTTCATCTACCTTGTCCAGATAGGATAAGTAGGATTCACCGGGTTGATAGGGATCTATGCGGGCTTCCCGGCCCAGGATTTTGATCTCATTTTCAATGATCTCCCTGAAAGAGGCACTGTCATTCTCTATGACTGCTATGGCCATGTCCCTTACTTCAGAAGCGTGGATATTACGGTAGTACTGAGCCAGGTATTTTTCCCGTTCAATCAGATAGAAGGGACGGTTGTATTCATTACTCCGGTATTGTTCCACCACTAAGGATTCAAAAGCCCAGCGGGAAGGGATAACCTCTCCGATCAGGGGAACGATATTTTTTTCGGATGCTTTGGTGTTCAGGTCATCGAAATGGACCACCAGTCCGCAAAGCAGTATCTGGGGGATCAGGAGCAGGGGGATCGTTATATAGATCGCTACGACTGAGTTCAGGGTCTGGGATAACCAGAGCCCGGTGAGGTTCGCCAGGAAGGCGGTGATCCATAAGACACTCCACCAGATCCAGAACATATCTGCTCCTACACCTATGATCTTGTTTCCAACGGCAATAAACAGCAGGGTCTGCAATCCGGAGAGTACGAACAGATAGGTTATTTTCGAACAGAGGTAGCTTGCCCTACTCAGCCTCAGAAAGCGTTCCCGTTTGAGCAGGACCCGGTCTTTGATGATCTCTTCCGCACTGATACTCATCCCGATGAAAGTGACCACAATCACAGACATGAAGATGTAGGAGACAAAATTCTTGTTGGTAAGCAGGGTATATTCTCCGTTTTCTGCATACCGGGAAAGGTAGGAAACGATCAGCGCCAATAAAGGGGCTTCTAATAAGGCGATCAACAGATAGGGTTTGTTGGTCAGCTTAGTCAACAGGTTTCTTTCCGAAAAGATGAAGAACTGACTCCAGGGAGAAGGTTTCTTCTGTTGGTTAGGCGGCAGTTCTTTCTTTTCCGGTGCTTTGATCTCCGGACGTATCTGTAAATAGTCCTGATGCCATTCTTCCGGGGTGAACTTCCGGATATCTGTCTGGTTCCCGGAGTCGTCGATCTTCTTTGAGTCGATAATATTAAGGATTAGTTCCGGGTTGACATTCCCACAGGTATTACAGACGCTGATATTCTCATCTGTGTACCGGGCTGCGTGTTTAAAATAGGTAATTGCCTCGATCGGATTCCCATCATAGACCGGATATCCCCCTTTGTCTAAGATCCATAATCTGTCAAAGAGTTTATAAATCTCAGATGAAGGCTGGTGGATGTTGATAACGACTAATCTGCCTTTATGGGTTTGTTCTTTCAGCAGGGTGACTACCTTTACCGAATCGGATGAGGAGAGCCCGGAAGTGGGTTCGTCCAGATATAAGATGGCAGGTTCACGGATCAGCTCAAGCGCTATGTTCAGTCTTTTCCGTTGTCCGCCACTGATTGTTTTACGGATCGGGGAACCCGCTTCAAGCATTTTGATTTCCTGTAGGTCCAGCTCCTGAAGGACTGTATTGACCTTTTTCTCCAGTTCGAATTCGGAAAGCTGATCAAAGCACAACCGGGCTGTGAACCATAGGTTCTGATAGACTGTCAGTTCTTCGATCAGCAGGTCATCCTGGGGAACAAAACCAATCAGCCTCCGGGCTTCCGGGTCGGTTAGCGGATAACCATTGATTGTTACGTGTCCGTGGTCTGGTTGTATATTTCCATTCATCAGACCCAGCAGGGTGGATTTACCGACCCCACTACCTCCCATGATGGCTACTAACTGGCCGGTTTCTAACTGGAAAGAGAAGTTATGGATCCCGTTATGGCTGTTCGGAAAGGTGAAATCCACATCCACGCCTGTGAGACAGACCTTTTCCTGTTGTTCGTTTTTATTAAAGACGGCGATCAGATTACTATAATAGACCGGACGGAGTATGGGCCCTTTGATCACACTACTGTATTGCCAGCTATAGAATATATCCGGAGCGATTGGATTGTCATCCATGAACACACTACTGTCCCCATGATAGGTAAATAGTATTTTATCGAATCTCCGCAGGTAAAACACCCGGATAAATCCCTCTAATCCTTCCCGGTAGATATGGTTTTCCCGCTCTTCCGGATTGGAATCGATCACTAACAGAGCAGCGGTTTCCGGAACACCGGTCACGAAACCGAGGGCGTCCGTAAACTCTTCCCGGGAGATATGAAAAATCTCTGCCACGGAGAAAAAGATCTGTAGATGATCCTGAAACTCCTCACTGTTGGTATGTGCGAATTCAAGAAAACGGATCAGCACTAAGAGTTGTTCCTGTGCTGTCAGCTTGACCTTCATCTGCTGGCATATATTTTTGATGACCCCTTCTTTGTCAATTTCAAAAAAGGGATCATCGTAAACTTCTCTCAGTTCATTATATAGCTGGATATATTCTTCATGTGCCCTAACGCCGAAATGACTGGATAAGTAAGAGTGGATCGCTTTTGTTGCCTGCTCATTATTGAGTTTCACGATCGAAGCAAAGATCGCGAACAGATTCAATAATCCATTCAGGATGGTTTCATTCATGCGTAGTTCTTTCTGTGCTGATTTATCGGAAGCAAAGATAAGAGGAAACTACTAAAACTCAAATGGATTCGGATAGTTTTATTTTTCAGATTCCGGGTGGCCTTCCTCCACTTCCTCCGGGAGGACGTTCCCCTCTGGGGCGATCACCACCACCGGGACCAGAACGTCTCATATCGGAAGCAGTTCCTCCTCCTTTAAAAATGTTGAAACGGTAGATCAGGTGCACCATGAAGTAACTTCCTAAGGTATTATATTCCGAATCCTGTGTATAGGTTGCTGTATTGATCCGGGAAATATTACTCCTTTGTTGTAGGATATCATAGTATTTAAAACGGATTGTTCCCTGGTTATTTTTCAGGAAGGTTTTGGAAGCTGCTGCATTCCAGATCACCTCTTTTTGTTTATACCCATCGGAATAACCGGAGTTGGTCAGATAAGTGATGTCACTTTCCACTTTGAAATCTAACGGAAGGTTCAGGATCATATCTCCACCAGCCGTATAGTTGAAAATGTGTTGTTCATGCTGGGACTGGATTGAGTTCTTTTGTCCGGTATACTGAATACTACCATTGGCCCCTATATCTAACCAATCTGAGCGAAAGTTAATCCCTACGTTCTCGGATGCGGAAATGTTTTTCCCGGTGTTCTTGACATAATCTACAAATCCGCTTGTCTTGTTGTAAGAAAGATAAGTTGAGGCGTTGTAGGAGAATTTCGTGTTGATAAAAGGAGAGTTCACGATCACACGCAAATTGGACCGGAGATTCCCGTTTGTATTCTCATAGGTATTAATACGACTGCCATCCTCGGAATAGATCGTATGCGAAACAATATCGTTGATCACATAATTCCCATTGAGCATCACCATGAAGGCCCGTTGTTTTTCCGGTACGAACTTTTGGAACTGAAGGGTCATATCATTGCTGTAAGTGGGTTTCAGGTTTGGATTACCGATATTTTTAATTAATGCATCTTCCTGGGAGTAACTTGCTTGCAACTGACTCATGGAGGGCTGGCTGGTACGTCCGTTATAGTGGATACGGAGGTTGGTCCGTTTGTCAAACATATAGTTGAACTGTGCCATCGGGGAGAGGTTCACAACATTCGTGGAAATATATTCGAGTGTGCTATCTCGTACAAATACCTTACTACTACTGTAGGAGGGATCGACATTCATCCCTAATGTATAATTATACTTTTCCCGCTGGGATTTGAAACTCAGGCTGATACGCTGGGTGATGAAATTATTCCGGTAGCTTTGGCTGTAAGCGGAGTCCAGAATATTATACAGGTCACTCCCTTCCTCTTTAGTATACGTATTTTTCAATGATTCCTGGGTATTCTGCCGGAAGCTGTACGTTCCCTGTAAGAAATTATTTCTGCCTAATGGTTCTACCCAGGATACATAGGCACGGTAGTTATATCCTTTATTATCGTAACGGTATTGCTGGTCTATCAGGATATCTTCCTGCCCCTGGATCTCCCTCAGGTATTCAGTCGTCGAATAGGATTCCCCTTCATTATAAGAATCACTGTATCCTCCGGATAAAGAAAAACTAAGCACCCGTCCCTGGCTATTCAGTTTACGGCTGAAATCCAGCCCCATGTTAAAATTATAGCCTTCCCCTTTGGAGTTATCCCTGGTACGGGTGGTATAGAGGGTATCCAGATGATTATCTGAGGTGGTTTTATTACTTTCAGACCATGTATTACTGTTGCTATAACTGATGTCCGGACGGAAAATAATATTAGTTAGTGTATCGGGTTTCCATTCAAAACGGAAATTAGCACCCATGTTATTGCTGATTGCATTGGACCAGGCCTCCTGATCATCAACCAACGTACTGTCCCCTTTCAGCGTATTCTCTTTCCGGCTTTTGCTGTAAGCATCATTATTGGAATGAAAATAACGGGTGTTTCCTCCCAGGATCATCTCCTTTTGTAACTCTTTGCTGAAGTTCAGCCCTGCATTACCGGAGGACGTGATACCACTACCTGCTCCAACACTGTCACCGCCGCTTCTGCGGCCGCCTCCCATACCGGAAAACATGGCTGAAGAGAGGTCAGACATGCCCATATTATTCGTATTGTTGGCACCCCCCATAAAGGTGAACTGGTCATTATCATAGAAACGGTTCACCATCGCATTCGCTTCGTAACGATCTTCACTGCCATATCCTCCATACACGTTTCCGAACCATCCCTGCTTCATCCCTGGTTTCACTGTCAGATTCAGGACAGCCTCCTCTTCGCCATCATCGAAGCCGGTTAGTTTAGCCATGTCACTCTTTTTATCTAACGACTGAACTTTATCAATCATTTTAGCCGGCAGGTTTTTGACAGCCACTTTCGGGTCACTGGAAAAGAACTCTTTTCCGTCCACCATAATCTTTTTGATCTCTTTCCCGTTGACGGTTACTTTTCCTTCACTATCCACCTCTATGCCAGGCATCTTTCTGAGGAGATCTTCCAGTACGGCTCCTTCTGTTACCCGGAACGAGTCAGCATTGTATTCAATGGTGTCGTTCCGGACCACTACTTCCGCCGCTTTTCCAATCACAATGGCTTCCTCCAGGAGGATTCCATCGCTCAACGTTAGTTTCCCTAAATGGACAGGATTATTTTTTCCGGTGACTTGTAAGGCCTGGTATAAAGGTTCATATCCGACAAAAGAAATATTCAGTAAATAGGTGCCTGGTTGAATGTTTTTCAAAGAGAAACTTCCGTTTTTCCCACTGGGGACTCCACCGACCAGGGTACTGTCTTTTACATGCAATAGGCGAACAGTCGCCTGCTCAATGGGTTTTTTATTCTCTTCCTCGATAACGATTCCTTTCACTTCAACACCGTTCTGTTGGGCAAATACTGGTAAAGCTAAAAGAGTAAAAAATAGTACCCACAGGTATTTCATCACATTCATACAAGTTCGTTACAAATAACAGTCTGCAAAAATAGACGAAAAGATAGATATATCGTTTAAAAACCTGATAAGGATTTGTGTTTATTAACAAAATATTAGAAAGTAATTCTCTACATTAGCAACCACAAAAGCCACCCCCTGCTATGGTTGAACTCCTGGAATGATGGCTCTGCCTGTCCGGAGTAGCCCGGTAGAATGAGAATCCGGACAGATGAAAACAAAATATAGAAAAGAACACTATGGAAGAACCCTTACTTCTGAAACTGATTAAAAGAGGAGATGTCCTGGCTTTTTCCCATTTATTTATGACCTATCATAAAGATCTGGTTCTGTTTGCCGGTACTTTTCAACTGAGTCAATCCGACTGTGAAGATATTGTGCAGACCCTCTTTCTGAAGCTTTGGAATGAACGGGAACAATTAACCATAGAAACATCCCTTACATCTTACCTGTTAAAAGCCGTAAAGAATAGTTGCCTGGATGAGATCCGCCATCGGGCTGTAGTCCGCCAGCATATCGACTATGAAAAATCTCTCTCTGTGCTGGAAGATCTGGATACGGAAAATTATATTTTATATTCAGACCTGTCCCGGCATTTGGAGACCGCACTCCATAAACTGCCTCCCGACTGCCGGGAAGCGTTTATCCTGAACCGGCTGCAGGGGTATAAATATAAAGAGGTGGCTGAGCAGTTACAGGTATCAGAACGTACTATTGAAGCGCGTATCGGGAAAGCCTTATCCCTTCTCCGGAAGTCTTTGAAAGAATTTTCAATGCTTCTCTCTATGCTGTTGTTTGTTAAATAAAGTTATTTTGATGGGAATTTCCGGAGATGATCCGTCTTATGTCCGAAAAGCAGATGCCCCATGAATATAAACGAATATATCGCAACCCTGATAACCCGTTATCTTTCCGGTGAAGCCACCTCACAGGAACAGGAAGAACTGATCCGGTGGATGGAAGAGGACCCCGAAAACAAAAAACTGTTTTCGGAGTGGCATAACATCTGGCATGTGGCAAACCCTGCCTTCCGGCCGGAATCCATTGCTACGGAACAGGCTCATGCCCAATGGCTGGAGCAGATCCGGGGGAAACGTCCTATCCATAAAACCCTTTTGTTTTATTGGCAAAAAGTGGCGGCTGTCGTGCTTTTACCTTTACTGATGCTCTATGGTTACCAGACATTGAAAGAGGGTGATCGGGAAGAGCCGGAGTATACGGCCTGGCATGAGATCTATGCACCCTACGGTATGCGTTCCCGGATTGATTTGCCGGATGGGTCGAATGTCTGGTTAAATGCCGGTAGCCGGTTGAAGTATCCCGACCGGTTTGGATCCGGTGAGCGAAATGTCTATCTGTCCGGGGAGGCCTATTTTGAAGTAGAGTCCGACACGGCATCCCCTTTTATTGTAGAAGCAGGAAATGTGAAGGTCCGGGCAACCGGAACCGCTTTCCATGTGGAAGCATATGAAAGTGATAGTCTGTTTGCGGTGACGATGGTCAAAGGAAAGGTAGACTTTTCATTCGATGACAAACAGTATATATCCCTGAAGCCGGGTGAACGGATGGGGTATAACCTGCATACGGGTATCTGTAAAGTAACGGATACGGACCCCTATAAGTGGTATGCCTGGAAAGATGGTATCATGGTGTTCCGGGATGATCCATTAGATTACGTCTTTAAAAAGATCGGTCAGACCTTTAATGTGGATATTACGCTGAAAGATCCTTCACTGACAGATGAGGTCTACCGGGCCACTTTTGAAAGGGAGTCATTAGATGAGATCCTGAAGTTGCTGCGCCTGACCGCCCCGATCGAATATGTGCATATCATCCGGGAGAAAGATGGGAATGATGCGTATAAGAGACAACGGATAGAAGTCTATCGAATAAAGAAAAACTGACTTTTCAGGACTGGTTTTCCGTGAGGGAAACCTCAGGATAGAATAGTGTGAATTAAAAAGAACGTTAATCCTAAAAAGAATAATAGCCTATGAAGTAGAAGAACCGGATTAAAGAATAGGCGGGACATAAAAAGGGAAGGTCTCGCACACCCTCCCTTTCCCATGTTTAGCCTGGATAAAATTTTGTGTAAACCTTATTTTCTAACTAAATACAACAAAAGTATGAAATCAGTTTCATTTGGAGAAATGAAACAGTTACTATCTGTTTCTAAAATTTTTCTCATTATGCGTTTATGTCTAATACTATTTATCTGTAGTGTGTTTCAATCATTTGCAGCCACTATCTATTCTCAAACCACGATCCTATCCCTACATTTGAATAATGTACCTGTGGAAGAGGTGCTGAATGAAATAGAAGCACAATCAGAATACCGTTTCCTCTACAACAAACGAACGGTAGATGTGACCCGCAAAGTTTCTGTCTCTCTTGACGAGCAGGAGATCACTGCGATCTTAGATAATCTTTTTGATAACAGACAGGTCAGCTATATGATTAGTGACCGGCAGGTCGTCCTGAATCCGGTGGAGACCAAAGCGATCCATCAACAAAAAAAGAAGGTCTCCGGACAGGTAGTGGATGCTTCCGGTCTGAGTGTGATTGGGGCAAATGTCATTGAAAAAGGAACCACCAACGGAACCATCACAGACATGGATGGTAACTTTTCCCTGGAGGTGGGTGACAATGCCATCCTGCAGGTCTCTTATATTGGCTACACAGCCACGGAACAGGAAGTGAGAGGCCGTGCTGTGATGGAGATCGTTCTGCAGGAAAACAGCCAGGCCCTGGATGAGGTGGTCGTGGTAGGGTATGGTATACAAAAGAAAAGTGTGATCACCGGTGCGATCTCTTCCGTAAAGGCCGAAGATATGATGAACAGTTCCAATACCCGTCCGGAACAGGCACTACAGGGAAAAACCTCCGGTGTGCAGGTGGTATCCTCTTCCGGTGCTCCCGGTTCTGCGATGAAGATCCGTATCCGTGGATACAGCTCAAATGGGAATTCAGATCCGCTTTATATTGTGGACGGACTGCGTACCGATGATATCAGCGGACTGGAACCCAGTAATATCGAAAGTATGGAAGTTCTGAAAGATGGAGCATCTGCCGCTATCTATGGAGCGGAAGGAGGTAACGGGGTGGTGCTGATCACTACGAAGAATGGCTCCTCCGGAAAGACACAGGTGACCTATGACTTTCAATATACTATCCAAAGTTTAGGCCGGACACCTAAGGTCATGAATGCGGAACAGTATATCGGCTATATGACTGAATCCGGTGCCTTGACAGATGTGGCTTTTGAAGGAATCGATACTGACTGGCTGAAAGAGACCTTTGAAGCCTCTCCGATGCAAAAACATAATGTCTCTATCTCAGGCGGAAATGACCAGTCAACCTACCTCATGTCCCTTTCCTATCTGAACCAGGAGGGGATCATAAAGGGAAAAGATGATAACTACAAACGCTATTCCGGTATGTTCAATGGTAGCCAGAAAGTAAATAAGTGGCTGAAAGTAGGAAGTAGTGTACATATCAACCGGTCCATCCAGAGATCCATCAATGAGAATGATGAGTTTCGTGGGGTGATCTCGAATGTTTTATTGCTGGATCCATTGACTCCGGTTGAATACACCGGGGCTCTCCCTTCCCATGTACAGACCATGGTTGATGAGAACCGGAAGTTGATGACTTCCGAAAATGGGAACTATTATGGTATCTCCAAATACATAGCCGGAGAAACCATCAACCCGTTCGTGCAAAGGAAACAGGCGCAGACTATGAAGACCATCACCTCGTTTATGGGGAATGCCTATGCAGACCTGACTCCCCTGGAAGGACTGACCATCACCTCCAAACTGGGGATCAATTACTATACTCAAAATGAACATGTCTATAAACCGGAGTATTACTATAGCGGAGAGATGATGAACATGAATGCCTCCGTCAGTGAAAATGACCAGATGATGACCTACTGGCAATGGGAAAACTATGCTTCCTATGTGAAAAGCTTAGGTAAGCATAACTTAACCGTGATGGCCGGTACGGCCGTATCCCGCCGGGAGTTAAAATCCGTAGTGGCATCCGGTTCTCCGTTATTAAATGATCAGGAATCCTACGCGGACCTGGACTATGTCGGGTCACAGGAAAACTCTAATGTGGGAGGGACTACCATTATAGACACTAAGTTGTCTTATTTTGCCCGTATCAATTACGACTATGAAAATAAGTATCTCTTTCAGGCTACCATACGCCGGGATGCAGCCGGATTATCGATCCTGCCGAAAGACAACCGTTGGGGAACCTTCCCGGCTGTTTCTGCCGGATGGGTGGCCAGCAACGAAGACTTTTTCCCGCAACAGGACTGGATGAGTCATTTAAAGATTCGTGCCAGCTGGGGACAAAATGGTAGTTTATCCAACTTAGAAAAATATAAATATGCCTCTGCGATCTCCTCTTCAGGAGAAGTGTTGAACTGGCTTACCTGGTCCTATTTCAATGCTCCCAGCCTTTATCCGTTGGCAGATGGAACCTATGCCACCGCTTCCAGCCCTTCTGTGTTGGGAAACAGATACCTGACCTGGGAAACCAGTGAGCAGTTTGACCTGGGGGTAGACTTCCGTTTCCTCCGGGACCGTCTGGGGCTGACTGTTGACTACTACCGGAAAACCACTAAGAACCTGATCACAGACAATACTCCTCCTCTCGAAGCCGGAAATGACCCTTCTCCGATCAATGGAGGAAATGTGCTCAACAAAGGGTTTGACTTTGAATTAAGCTGGCGGGACCATATCGGAGATTTCAAATATGGGATCTCTGCTAACCTCTCCACCCTGAAAAACCGGGTGACCTGGTTGGACCCGACGATCAGCCGTCTGAATGGAGCAAATATCAATAATAGCTGGACGGCTACCGCTTTCGAGAAGGATTATCCCGTGTGGTACTTCCGGGGATATAAAACCGATGGGATTGATCCGGAAACCGGAAATATACGGATTGTGGATGTGAATGGGGACGGAGTGATCAATACCGGTGATTATGACTATATTGGTAGTGCGATTCCGGATATTACCTACGGAGCCACCCTGAACATGGAATATAAAGGATTTGATTTCACCATGTTTATCCAGGGACAGGCCGGAAATGATGTCCTGATGGGCTTTATCCGGACAGACCGTCCGAGTACGAACCGGTTATCTCTTTTCTATACGGACCGCTGGACACCTACCCATACGAATGCTTCCCGTCCGGCTGCCAACGTAGACCCGGAGTACTGGAATAGTGACCAGATGATCTTTGATGGCTCTTATCTGAAGATCAAACAGATCCAGTTAGGCTATACCCTGCCAAAGAAGGTCACCGATCCCTTGCGGATCGGCAGAACCCGTGCCTATGTCTCCCTGGATGACTTCTTTACGTTTACCAACTATCCGGGAATGGACCCTGAAGCAGCCAGTACAGATAACAACAGTATCGGTATTGACCGGGGATTCTTCCCTATTTCCAAGAAAGTATTGTTTGGATTATCACTTAATTTCTAATAACTAATGACGAAGCACATGAAGACAAATATATTTAAACCGCTTGTCTATGTCTCCATCTCCGGACTGTTCCTGACAAGCTGTTCTGATTTTCTGGATACGGAACAACGGGGAGTGATCAATATAGATGACTTTTACCATACAGACCAGGAGGTGACAGAAGCTCTGTATGCTATCTATGATAAGATACAAAGTGAAGCTCTTACCACATTTCAGTTTAAGAATGTCCTTTCCGACGATGCCTATGCAGGCGGGGGAGGTCGTGGAGATAATAACACCGGAGAAGAGTTGAACGAATTCCGTTTTGGTCCGAACAGCTCCCTGATCTCCGATATGTTTGAGAAGTACTATAAGATTATCTATACCTCCAATATCCTAATGGACCGCGTAGAGGTGGACTCAGAAGTGAAGCGGCTGGCCGTGGCAGAGGCAAAAGCCTTCCGTGCCTACGCCTATTTTGAATTAGTCACTCTGTGGGGACCTGTTCCGTTAGTTACCCGTCCGTTAGGGTCGGATGAATATGCGCAGCCCAATGCGACCGTCGCTGAGATCTGGGCCCGGATCGAACAGGATTTGCAGGAAGCTATTCCGGAACTGCCTTTGAAAAGCCAGTTGCCGGCAGCTAAAAAAGGCCATGTCTCCAAAGGAACAGCCCAAAGCTGGTTAGGAAAAGCTTATCTGTTCCAGGAAAAATATGCGGAAGCCGCAGATCTGTTTGACTATGTAATCCAGAGTGGTGAATATGGACTATATCCGGACTTCGCGATGATCACCCGGGAAGAGTCAGAGTTCGGGATAGAATCTGTTTTTGAAGTTTCTTATGCCGCAGAACTCTCCACAATTACAGAAGGGACACAGATCGTAGCCTATTGCGGACCCCGTGCCGGTTACTTTAAGTCTGGAACCACAGGTATTTCCGAAACATCCTGGGGATGGGTGAACCCACGACCGGAACTGTACGAAGCCTTTGTCGCTGCCGGAGATGAGGTCCGTCGCAGAGGGACCGTGATCAGTGAACAGGATCTGATGAATGAATATGGAGGTTCTTTCCGGGATGCAGACGGAAACCTGCCGTATGGTTCCGAAGGCCATGTGCGGATGAAATATGGAGCCTATGTAGCTGAAACGCCGGGAGAAGACTACCACACGATCAGTGGAACCAACTACCGTCTACTCCGGTATGCCGATGTCCTGCTGATGGCAGCCGAAGCCAACAACCGGAAAGCCTCCCCGGATGATGCCAAAGCGCTGCGCTACATCAATGAAGTGCGGGCACGCGTTAATCTGCCGGCGTTATCCGTCACCGGAAATGACCTCTTTACAGCGATCAAGCAGGAACGTCGTCTGGAGCTGGCTTTCGAATGGGTTCGTTATCAGGATCTGATCCGTTGGGGAGATGCAGCTACGGTATTAGCAGACCAGGGCAAACAGATCCCCAGGGGAGACGGAAACTATTTTGAACTGTCTGATGCAGGCTTCAGAGAAAGACACTGGCTCCTTCCGTTCCCTGAAACAGAAGTCAACGTAAACCCGAATATTGTTCAGAATCCGGGTTGGTAAGAGGTAGTAAGTACTCTTTCCGCACACAGATGAAACAAATAAGAGAAGATGTCCACCGGTTTTTCCAACTCATATGAATCCGGATTCCCTCCAGCTACAGAACAGGCTTCTTGCTGGTGCGGATTTGGAAGTTGTGCTTCTAACGTCTGTTTCATCCGTGTGCTGAGAATTATTTAATGACATGAGTGTAGCAATGACATTATTTTGTGTATCTTTGGTACACTCATTTCAAAACCACGTAAGTCTAAGATCTTTAATAAGCAAAAATGAATTTAAAATGAAAATAAATATGTTTAAAACCACCTTATTAATACCCTTTTTAGCAGCCTGTACCACACAACCACAGGCTGAATGGGTCAGTACCACCGAATCATCCCCCTGGCAGGTACAGGGAACTGTTCAGTCTGTTACCGGATCCGGTAGTGCAGATGTGATCATTGACCCCACCCGGACCGCACAGGTGATCGATGGGTTTGGAACCTGTTTCAATGAACTGGGATGGACCTCCTTAAGTCAACTGAGTGAGGCGGACCGGGAAAGTATCCTGAGCGAAATGTTCACCCCTGGTAAAGGAGCCAACTTCACGATTTGCCGCATGTCTGTCGGAGCCAATGACTTTGCGGTAGGCTGGTACTCCTACAATGAAACGGAAGGTGATTTTGAAATGGAGAACTTTACCATAGAACATGACCAGGCAACCCTGATCCCTTTTATCCGGAATGCCAGACAATATAATCCTGATATTCGTATCTGGGCCTCTCCCTGGTCTCCTCCTTCCTGGATGAAACACAATAAGCACTATGCCAGCCGTTCGACTTCTAAGATGGCAAGGCTACTGAAAGAGAGATTACAGGAAGGAGAAAGTACCTATATGTTTAAGTTTGTGGACAATGGACTGCCGGAAGACCGGGAAGGAGCTGAAGGAACCGATATGTTTATCGTGGAAGAGCCTTATCTCTCGTCTTATGCCCTCTATTTCTCGAAGTTTATTGAGGCTTACCGGGAACAGGGGATTGATATTTTCGGTGTCATGCCGCAGAATGAATTCAATTCAGACCAGATCTTTCCCAGTTGCTGCTGGACAGCTGCCAGCCTGGCGGAGTTTGTCGGTAACTATTTAGGTCCGGCTATGGAAGCCCAGGGGGTAGAGGTGATGTTTGGAACCATGGAACGTCCGAATGAATTGCTGGTAGACACCATTCTGAACCATCCTACAGCCGGAAAGTATGTAACCGCTTTAGGTTTCCAGTGGGCGGGAAAAGATGCGCTGCCGGGACTACATAAAAGATATCCGGCCATGAAGATCTACCAGACCGAACAGGAATGTGGAAATGGTAAAAATGATTGGGCAGGCGCTGTCCATTCGTGGAATTTGATGAAGCACTATTTCAATAACGGGACCAATGTCTATACCTACTGGAACACCTCCCTGCTGGATGGTGGTATCAGTCGCTGGGGATGGGCACAAAACTCTCTGGTAACGGTCAATGAAGAGGAAAAGACCTACCGCTACACACCGGAATATTATGTCATGAAACATTCCAGCCACTATGTGAAACCGGGAGCTAAACGTATTCAGGTAAGTGGAACCTACGACGATGTTCTTGCCTTTGTCAATCCCGACAAGAGCATCGTCATCGTAGTAGGAAACAATAGAGAAACCGACAAAGAGGTCAGTTTCCAGGTAAACAATACTATATACAAGCCCCTGCTAAAAGCAAATTCGTTGAATACGTTATTTATAAGGTAATGCAACCTCATCTCCTGGGAGCTACTCTCTATCCACCTCTTTTCACCCTCGTAGAGGGTAATATATCTTAGGTCCCGGCAACGCTGGGGGTGGATGGTGGATAACCAAGTTTATATTCCGGGCTGTAAGCCCAGTATAGTCCATATAAACTAAAAGAATAGTGTTACCCCCGGTTATTTTTATACTATGCTGCTCCTACGGTGCGATATATCTAAACCCCAGCGTTGCCGGGACCTAAGATAGGATAGGCCTACAGCCTGTAAAAGAGGTCGGTAGAGAGAGGAGCCCGGAAAGGGAAGTAAGAACTTGTTCTTAGGAGAAGGGAAGTAGGCTATACAGGAGATTAATCTACAAATTGAAAAATATGAAAAAACAACCATTTATCATGGCCGCTTTCCTGTGGGTGGTTTCCCTTGCCGGGACAGGCCAGCAGGTGAACTATCTGGAGAACCTCTATGACTTCATAGAGAATACGGATGTGTTTGAACTCAATCAGGAAGAGGGAAGAGCTTGGTTCCTGCCGGAAAAGAAACTCTCCCTGAACGGAGACTGGAAGTTCTTTTGGAGTGACACGCCGGAAGGGATCCCCACCGACTTCTACCGGGAAAACTTCAATGATAAAAAATGGTCTGTGATTCCCGTCCCTTCCAACTGGGAAATGGAGGGTTACGGAGATAAACTGTTCCGGAACGTCACCTCCCCATTCAAACCCAATCCTCCCTTTGTTCCCAGAGAGTACAACCCCACCGGGGCCTACCGGAAGACTTTTACCCTGCCCGATGCTTGGAAAGGAGACCAGGTGTTCCTGCGGTTGGAGAAAGTGGCCTCCGCCTCTTTCGTATGGGTAAACGGACAGGAAGTAGGATACAATGAAGGGGCACAGGAACCCGCAGAATATAATATTACCCCTTATCTAAAACCCGGTAAAAATCTCATTGCTGTCCATGTGGTCAAATATTCGGACGGCTACTATCTGGAAGGACAGGACTACTGGCGGCTGGCCGGGATCTTTGATGATGTCTGGGTCTATGCCACACCATCTGCCCGCCTGTTTGACTGGTTTGCAGTGACAGATCTGGATGCAAGCTACACGGATGCCACCCTGCAATTGCAGATGGATGTGAAGAAATATACGACGGATGCTCCCTCTTCCTACCGCGTCAAAGCACAGGTATTGGATGCCGGTCAAAAGCAGGTGGCAGCGTTGGAAAGCGAGCTTTTCACCCTTGAAGAGCCCGGAAGGAAACAACTCCACCTGTCGGAACAGATCAGGAACCCGAAGAAATGGACCTCTGAAACCCCGGATTTATATACACTCCGGATGCAACTGCTGACCGCAGATGGAACCGTATACGATGAAGCACACACCCGTATCGGTTTCAATAAAACAGAGATCATCGGATCTGTGTTCTACCTCAATGGCGTACCCCTCAAAGTCAATGCCCAGAACTCTCATATGCAACATCCGGAATGGGGACATAGGATGAAAGAAGAGGTGATCCGGAAAGATTTTGAGATACTCAAACAGTTTAACTTCAATGCCGTACGTACCTCCCACTATCCACCAGTCCACCGGTATCTGGAATTAGCGGATGAGTACGGGCTTTTTGTCATTGATGAAGCAGGAGTAGAGGCACATGCCACGGAATATGTCTCTGATATGCCTGAATTCACAGCCATGTACCGGGAACGGGTGAGACAAATGGTCCTGCGGGACCGGAACCACCCCTCCATTCTTTTTTGGAGTGCCGGTAATGAAAGCGGAGAAGGCTTTAATATCGCAGAAGTCATAGACGAGGGAAGGAAATACGATCCCACCCGCTACTGGATGTATGGCGGGAATGCTTTTGCCCATCCGGCAGAAGATATTATCGGGCCCCGCTATCCGACTCCTATGGAACTAGAAAGACAGGTCGGGATCTCCCCGGATAGTGCAGACCTTCGCCCCTCCTTTATGGATGAATACCTTTCCGTCGCAGGTAACGGCGGCGGAGGTATGGATGACTACTGGCGGGTGATCTATGCCCACCCACGCTTGATGGGAGGAGCGATCTGGGATTTTGTCAGTCCCGGATTGACGGAAAAGATCCGCCGGACGCCTGATTCCTCCCCGTTTAAAACACCTGCCCACCTGATGGGAAATGCCCGGTTAGTGAAAGGCCCTTCCGGAAATGCAGTGGATCTGAATGGACAGGATCAATGGATTGAGATCTACCGCCAACCCAATGTCGAGATTGAAAGTGACCAGCTCACCCTGACGATGCAGGTCTACCCTCGTAAACTAATCAGTAGCAGCGGCTCCTTCCTGACCAAAGGAAACTATCAACTGGGGCTGCAACAGCAAGGAAAAGATTCCTTGGATTTCTATCTCTACACCGGGAAGCGGCACACCCTTCGTGTCCCGCTGCCGGAAGAGTGGGAAAACAAATGGCACCACCTCTCCGGAGTCTACGATGGCAAAGAGATGTCTGTGTGGATTGACGGGACCCAAGCCGGTAGCCTCCCGGTCTCTGGAACGATCAAAAACTTTCCGTTCCCCGTAAACATCGGCCGGAATGCAGAAATACACGGCCAGGAAACCAATGTCTATATCTGTGATGCGATTATTGATCAGGTAGGGATCTTTACGGAAGCGATCCTTCCAGGTTCCTATCCTAAAGAAAAAGCTGCCTTATGGCTGGATTTTGAGACCGAAACAGAAGAGGGAACTTTCTATAGTTATGGGATCGGTGCCCGTACCTATGGCAGTATCTGGCCGGACCGGACTGTGCAACCCGAAATGTGGCAATTCAAGAAAAGTGTACAACCCTTGTCGGTTACTCTCTTAGATGCAGAGACCGGATTGATAGAAGTGTGGAACCGCAACCATTTTCTGGATGCCTCCCATTACCGGACCCGGTGGTTCCTCGAAGCAGATGGGGAAATCCTGCAGGAAGGAGAGATCCGGTTACCGGTAGCCCCCCTGAGCCGTCAACGGTTTAATTTACCCTACACCAAGCCTCAGATCCAGCCGGGAAAAGAGTATCGTATCACGGTCAGCTCTTCTCTCAAAGAGGATGAATGCTGGGCACCCGCAGGCTTTGAAGTGGCCTGGGACCAGTTGGATTTACCCTGGTACCGTACCCCTGAACCTGCTCCTGTCCCGTCCGGAAAGGTTCGGATCGTAGAGCAGGAAACAGCCTGGAAGATTTCCGGAGATGGATTCTCCTATACCTTTGATAAAGAAAAAGGGACGCTTCAATTCATTCGCTGGCAGGAAAAAGAAATGCTGCAAAGTCCACTTCAATTTAACCTGTGGCGTGCCCCTGTAGCGAATGAAATAGATGAATGGAGCTCCCGGAATGCCCTATCTATTAACTGGAAGGAAGGTTATGGACAGCAGGTGGTGACGGAGGCCTATTCCTTAGGATTGGATACGTTGACCCGGATTCCGCTTGCTGTGGAAGTGACGGAAGTAAATGGTAAAGTGGTTGTTTCCGTACGGGAGATCTGTCTGATGGGAAGCAGTACGATGGAGAAGAAAGACCTCTACATCTGGGGTATGCAATGCAACGGTTTTGAAAATATGTATACTTACACGATTGCCGGCGATGGAGAGATGACCCTTCTGCACAAGACCCTGCCACAGGGACGGATGCCCCTTTGGTTACCCCGTATCGGGCTCACTATGACCCTCTCGAAAGAATTGGAGCAGGTGCAATGGTATGGCAGGGGACCCCAGGAAAACTATCCCGACCGGAAGACCGGCTACAAAGTAGGAGTCTATGAAACGACTGTCTCTGAGATGTATGAACCCTATCTGATCCCCCAGGATCACGGACTGCGTACGGATAACCGCTGGGTCAAAATGAAGGATCAGGAGGGACACGGACTGATGTTCACCGTCAATGAACTTTTTAATTTCAATGCCTATCCCTACACGACGGAAAACCTGACTAAAGCAACCTATACGTATCAGCTACAGAAACAGGAAGGGATTACCTTCAATTTGGATTATGCCACCACCGGAGTGGGATGTACGGCCCGTTCCGTATTGAATGCCTATCGGGTCATGCCCCAGGGCTACACCCGGGAAGTCCGCATCAAGCCCTTCTGAGGGAGGTGTCTGAAAAGTCTATATGCTCTTTGACAAAGTTACAGATTGTAAGCCCAAAAGGCTTAAATATAAATAACCGCGGGTGAAACCCAGTCATGTTCGAAAAATCTTCTGAAATCTTCCGAACATCCTTGGGTGCCAACCCGGGGTTATTGGCTAAGGCCGATCTGCGATTCACATGTAACCTCTATCGGAATAATTACTTATAAATCGTAACTTTTTAATTTTCTTATTTTACTTTTGAGACATCTCCGACATAAAAAAACGGTGCCTAATATCCCGTCAGGCACCGCTAAAAACTAAATACACAAAGTTCCATTAAAAAATTACCTCTCGACTAACTAATTACTATAAGTGTACAAAATTACGTGTCTATGATGTTACAAATATAGAAAACAATTCTTTCCCAAAACCCTGTGAAAACCATATCCAAAGCCCATTTTGTCTTTTTTGCATTCTGCACACACTTTTCAAGTAAAAAAACCTTTCTATTCACTTTATTCTGTTATTATAAATTCACAAGTCGTTAAATTTAACACTTTCAAATGTTAATACCCGCCAAAGAACGTAAGTGAATCTATAAATACCGTAAGCCTTATTTAACATTTCCTCTACTGGTATGACGTTCCGGTTCCCGGATGCCCGGAAGGATCCTTCATTATTCTAAAAGGGCACAACCGGGAGCGCTGGACGGAGGACATATCCAGCCCTATCCGGAAGTTTTTTGCGGACCGTATTTTCATTATATCTCAGCCCCCGGTAACACCGGTCCTGTTTATATCTCTCTCTTACAGGCCGTAGGCCTACTATACCTTAGGCCCCGGCATCGCCGGGGTATATTTGATAACCAACCCATTACGCGCTGTAGGCGCAACATAGTAGTCGAATGCCAAATGACAGATAAAATAACGGGGATGATTCTGACTATACTACACCTACGGTGCGCAATTTTTTGATTATCAACCGAACCGAACCCCGGTGGTGCCGGGGCCTAAGGTATAGTAGGCCTACGGCCTGTAAGAGGTATGGATAAAAAACGGCGGTGTATAAATGGATACTAAGTAATTCTTATTCTAAAATCCTGTTATCTTTGTGCTATAATAGTAGATTTTGAATCATTACGATCAGGGTGGAAGACTTTAATAAATATATTTCCCGGCTGGATTATACCTCGTTGATTGACTGGATGAAAGAGCAGGGGATCCGGAAAGAGTACAGCAAAGGGGACTATTTTGTGCGCCTGAATGAAAGGAGCCGCTACGTTGGATATGTGGAACAGGGGGCTTTCCGGTATAGTTGTATCCATCCCGAAGGCAAGGAGCGGATCGTAGGATATGCTTTTGAGAAGGAATTTGCCGGTGACTATACTGCTTTCCGGGAACAGGCGTTTTCCCATGTGGACATACAGGCACTCTGTGATTCCACGGTCTATATCCTGACCTATGAACAGACAGAGCAATTTTTTAATGCCACTCCCGGCAACCAGTATCTCGGCAGGCGGATCGCAGAACTGCTGTTAGCCGAGGTCTATGAACGGTTGATTGCTGTCTATAGCCGTTCGCCCGAAGAGCAATATCTGGAGATCCTGCACCGGTGCCCGCAACTATTCAATCTGATCTCCTTAAAAGAGCTATCCTCTTATCTCCGGATCACCCCGGAAACCTTGAGCCGTATCCGTAAAAAAGTAGTGACTTCCTGATTTCTTGATTTCAATCAAGACCTATCTTCTTCCCAATCCCTTTCTTTGCGGGAATAAAATCAATAACAAATGAAACATATACTGATTATAGGGGCCACCTCCGGCATAGGAAGAGGACTGGCAGAACATTTTGTGGCAGCCGGCAACCGGGTCGGCATCCTGGGACGCCGGGAAGAACTCCTGCAGGAAGTGACCGCTCAAAAGCCGGAAGCCTATTCCCCCAAAGTGGGAGACATTACCGATCTGAAAAGAATGGCTCCCCTCCTGAACGAATGGAAAGAAGAAATGGGGACCATAGACCTGATCGTGATCAGTGCCGGAACCGGGGAGTTGAACCCCTCATTAGAATATGCCCTCGAAGAACCTACCCTACAAACCAATGTGATTGGTTTTACGTTCGTCGCAGACTGGAGCTATCGCCTGTTTGAAGCACAGGGCAGAGGACATCTGACCGTGATCACCTCCATGGCCGGATTACGGGGAGAGGGGGAAGCACCTGCCTACAATGCGACCAAAGCTTTCCAGGTCAACTACACGGAGGGATTACAAAAGAAAGCCTTCCGGTCCGACCTTCCCATCCGGATCACCGATATCCGTCCCGGCTTTGTAGACACCGCCATGGCCAAAGGAGAGGGTCTGTTCTGGGTAGCCCCGGTAGAAAAAGCAGTCCGTCAGATCTGCCACGCCATCCGGAAAGAGCGGAAAGTAGCCTATGTCTCCCGCCGCTGGGCAGTGGTCGCCTTCTTCTTAAAGCGACTCCCCTCCTTTTTATATTATCGGATGTAATCGGAAAAGACACTCTTTAATTATACGGGCACGGATTTGAAGACCTGCCCGGTTCAAAGGTCCACAAAGTTCAGGAGTTCCAAGAACCAGCCTCATAGCGGGGATCGGTTCGTAGCTCTCCAGGCACGGTGCTTCTGTTTATATACACCTCTTACAGGCCGTAGGCCTACTATACATTAGGCACCGGCATCGCCGCAGGGGTGTTAAATTCTCTTGTAAATATCTTAGTGCGGATTATTCTACCCTGCAAGGGTACCAGCAACAGCCCAGGGCTGAGCGAAGCGAATCCCTGGGTTGTAAAGTAGTATGATTCAACCCTGTAGTGGGTTGCATATGTATTATTGTCTTAGACAGAGAGTGAAACCCTTACAGGGTTATTATTTTCGTAACCTTACCCAGGGATTCGCTTCGCTCAGCCCTGGGCTGTTGCTGGTATCCTTGCAGGGTAGAATAATCCGCACTAAGATATTTACAAGAGAATTTCATAGCCTTGCGGCATCGCCGGGGTGTATATTTCAACCCATATCTCCCAGCAGGAAGGCCAGGAGGGGTAGGTAATCTTTCAACCGGACACGCAGGATTTTCAGGGCCTGGGAGATCCGGTATTCCACTGTTTTGACGGAAACGCCTAATTCGGTGGCAACTTCTGTATTGGTTTTTTCACCGAAGCGGCTTAGGATAAAGGTTTCCCGGTAGGTGTCCGGAAGTTCTCCGATGGCTTTTTCGATATGAACCGCTAATTCATTAACTAAATAGTAGTCCGGATCCTCAAACTGGTCTTTTAGCTTTTCATAGAGCAGTCCATGGATCTGTTCGTGATACTGCTGTTTTTTTTGATCGCATTCAGGCAACGATGCCGCGTAGCAGTGAAAAGATAGGAACGGAGCGAGCTTTCAATGACTAACTCTTCCCGGTTTTCCCAAAGGTACATCATCAGGCTCTGCACCAATTCTTCCGCATCCGCATCCGGAATAAACCGGGTGGCATATTCACAGAGTGGAGAATAGTAGGTCAGGAAAATCTGCTTATAAGCCTCCCTGTCCCCCTCCTGCAACGATCTGACCAGTGACGAGTCCTCCATAGTCCGGCAATCTCCTGATGAAACAGGAGCCAAACAAAGATAGTTTTTAATTTGATATGGTCTTCGTTCCGGCTGCTTTTTTACAGCCTGCCGGTCAGATCCCTATCCGGTCAGAGACGGAAAACCTGTTTGACCTGTTCGGTAATTTCCCGGTAAGCCAACGGTCTTAATGTTTATTTTCAAAGCTATTCTTTATACCTGTATTTTATTGTCTACCCGAATCCCGGAGGGATTTCCTGGGACTCACCGTGGGGTGTATATCCAGTGGCTGAGAGTATGCCACTTATCTTTCGGATCCGCAATAGGGGAATAGCAACATCCTTCTTGCTCACTATAAATGGTGTTCTTCTAATAGTCTTTTTCTGCTTTTTTCAGTCATCAGTCACTTTTTGCTCCGTAAAGGACTTATTATTAAATAAATAACCCTTAGAAAAAAGTGACTGAGAAAGTGACTGAGATTTCTCAGTCACTTTCTCAGTCACTTTTGTAGATGCTCCTGAAGCTAAAGAGACAGAATGCTTATGGTCCGCAAATAGTATCCTTCTATGAATAACCAACTATCCGGTTGATTCCGGTTTCTTAGGTTAAACCTCAGGGGGTACAGGGTTGAAGGTCAGGAGGTTCAACCTTGAAGGTCCTGATGTTTAAGGTTGAACCTCCTGACCTTCAACCTAAGGGAATGGAGTCAAAGAGCCAGGAAGTCCTGCACTTCCGGATAAGGAATGATAGGATACAGGCTACCACTCCCATATCACATGACTATTCTATCTCTATTATTCAAAAAAAAACATACTCGTTAGAAAAAAAGATTTTTCATTTCTTTAGAAAACACCGGATGGACCCAATTCGGACGAAAGATTTGAAAGGCATGTAAAGACTTATAAAATAAAATCTGACCCATTCCCTGCGTAGGTAAGGACCCTTGCGAACTCTCCCTTCCTTTGCGGTTCCCGTCTGCACGGAAGGGAACTTGTTTGGTTTTTACTTCTTCCAGTATGGAGAACAACCTGTTGATTCCTGTTTAAAATCTTCCGGCCATGACTAAATGGATCCTTTTTGTCTAAGAAAGTATCCGGAAAGAACAACCCTATCTATTCTCTGATAGAAATGAGGCCTGAGAAAGTGACTGAGAAATCTCAGTCACTTTCTCAGTCACCTTTTTTCTGAGGGTTATTTATTTAATAATAAGATCTTTATGAGGTAAAAAGTGACGGGTGACTGAAAAAAGCAGAAAAATACTATTAGAAGAACACCCTTCATCGTATCTGAAAAGGATCCGAAGTTCCTTCTATCCGGTTAGCCGGGGATAACATATCTTTTCGATGAAAAATTATGATCAGGTCCAATTCCCTCCAACCAATCCTATCTCCTCTGACCAAAGTATGCCCGGAAGGCTTGTAAGTAACCGTGGGTAATATCCTTGGTCCCAGGCACTCACTCTTTTACAACTCTTCCGGCCTCTGTCACTTATAAGCCCTGACCTCATTTTAGTGATGCTTATTTATGGGTCGGTCCGGTGGGGGCTATATTTTTTTCTTCCATTTCTTTTGAAAGGTCAATTTCAGTTAGTTAAAAATGGAACGATTGAAGAGGTTTATCTATGAAAAGGCGCATAAATAGTGGAGTTACTTACAATTTGTAAGGAATGGGTGAGAGTAAAACTGTTTAAAAGCATAAAAATTATTATTTATTATATTTTATTTCAATTCAAAAACTTCGTAACATTGCCTTGTGATTTGTGAGTAACAGAGAAAAAATGTGAAATAATTTTCGACTCCGCGCAGCTAAAAGGTAGATTTATGCATCTATCTGATAGTAAATTTTTTATATAGGTCTTTTAGGGAAGATGTTTAGGATCCTCCGGAGGGAATAGGAATTTCCTGCCCGTGGAGGATCAGGGAGAAATTTTATTCTCTGCTGACGTATTTGTGGGTTATAGATTGTTGTGGAATTTGTGATTAATGTTTTAAATCATAATTTTTGTAGGATAAAATTTTATGAATTAAAAATAATTCCTACATTGTATCCAGATCTAACGAATCAGATAGACTTATGGGTGGTCCTGTTGATGAATGTGAGAAAAGTCAACTGTAACAGGGACCGGAGAGAGGCAGGTGAAGAGTAGAAAAACGTTAAAGAAATTTCGTTATGAAGCTGGAAAAATTGTTATGGACCCTTTTGGTTTTAGTGGTGATGCTGGGGTTCGAGGGATGTGAGAAAGAAGAGGGGAGTGGAGATCCCTTCTCCCGTGCAGGACTCCTGCCGGAGGATACGGAGGAATATAATGAAGAAATAAATTATATACTGCGCAATCTGAAATGTGCTCCGAAACCGGTTGCCGGAATGAAGGATGATATTCTGGGGAAATGGCAGGTAGTAAGAGGATGGTATTCCCCCCTGTTGCCGGTTGAAAAACCGGATCGTTCCTGCGATGGAATTATCTATGAGTTCCTGCCGGGTAACCGGGTGATTGTGACGGGAGACGATACGCATCCCCTGGCTGGTGAAAATGAATATTGCTATTGCATTTATGAGGGTCTGGATAGTGAATCCTTTGCCACTTCCGGCGCTAACCTCTATATCAATGATAAGCTATTTCTGGCTATTCCTTATTCCAAACATATGGACCTGATCGAAACGATCCACTACGATATCAGTGAAAAACTGATACGGATTAAATAAACGCACAATATATTGAGGGAAAAGGTGTCCGTAATGGGCACCTTTTTTTTGGTGGATTGAAGTTTAAAGTTCAAAGTTCCAGGTTCAAACTTTGAACCTGGAACTGCTTTTCTAATGATTACTGGCAGGGGCATACGGTCCAACTGAAAAAGGATTCTCTGAACTTTCGCACCTATGCCGGTGGCCGGGAGAGCTTCTTAGATTATGACCGGCGGATCCGGTCGGCCTATCCGATGGCAGCCGAAGTGAGCCGTGACCCGGCAGCATTCGCCCGTAAGATCTCACAAAATAAATACATCAGTGAGGTGAATGGGGACAACCGGGCACTCTACCGGAAATCGCTGGTCTCCCTTGCGAAAGATATCGAATCGATTCTTGCTGACCCATTTAATCCCATAAGCCTATGAAATATCTGGAACCCGTTTTGTCGTTTATAGTTACGGTTGCCCGCATCCTGTTCTCCGGAAAGCGAAGGAAACCCCTTGTTGTCCCTGTCCCTATCCGGACCGGAGTGATCCCCCGGTTGACTGGGAAGCGGAAGATAACTGCCTGGTGAAAGAAAACTAAGTAGTCATAAAACAAGGTTGAATATTCCAACAGGCAATAGTTAAAATGCATAGTTAACAAATCGTATGTTTCCTATCCCTGTTGGAAATTCTATATCTGTTTTTTCTTACACTCCGGTTAAGGTAGGGCAGTTAAATTCTCTTATAAGATATTGTTTTATAGGTATTTCTCCGATGGCGGTTTTTAGAAACCCTGTTGGGGTTTTAGAAATAGCCCAGGGGTGAGCAAAGCGATCCCCTGGGTAAGGATCATCATTTCATAACCTTGGAAAGGTTTCACCTCTCTGCTTTTCCATATGCAACCCACTGCGGGGTTATCCTGGGGTGTTTTCTACCCAGGGAATCGCCTTTGGCTCATCCCTGGGCTACTGCTGGATCCCCCTTGGGAATCATTTATAGTCAATGGCTTTGAATTGACGATGAAAATACCTATTACTTACAAATGGAATCTGCTGATTTTATTTTTCCGGGTTTTTACACATTTAGGCTCTCAGGAGGGGAATGAGATACTATTGATTTGATCTGTCGGATCTCCCGGGTTGCTGATACTTTTTTTAGAGGTGTGTTTTATAATATGGTAAGCTGATAGTCTATGTTCTAAAGTTTTTCATGGGTTGGAAGGAAAAAATAAAAAAATATGGTTGTATGTTTAGGGTGGAGAGAGGCCGGGATTGTCGTATAGATAGAACCTACAGAAATGATAGAAGAGAAAGAATTATATAGAGTCATAAAAGGACCGGACAAAATGCTTTTGTGGAGGTATATCCGGGGGGGAGGTATCCGCACAGGAAGAAGAGCAGGTGGAGCAGTGGCTGGCGGAAGATGGGCAGCGGGAAAAAGAATTATTGCAACTGGCTTCTTTGTATGATGCGGAACGGACCTACAGGCGTATACTTTCCCGGGATCCGGAAGCTGCTTTCCGGAAAACGGAGCAGCGGTTGCAAGCGAAACGGCGCAGGCTGTGGATGCAGCGGATGATCCCGGTGGCTGCCTGTGTGGCATCTTTGGTCGTACTCACCGGCACGTGGTTTTTCCACCGGGAAGAGGCTGTAGAGGTGATCCCTCAGTGGGTGGTCCGGGAAGCGAACGCGGGGATGCGTACCCATTTCAATCTGCCGGATGGAACGGTGGTGTGGCTGAATTCGGGTAGTTCGGTAACCTATCCGGAACCGTACGAAAAGGACCAGCGGCGGGTGGAACTCCAGGGGGGAAGCCTATTTCGAGGTGACACCTGATCCTCAGAAACCGTTCATTGTCAGTGTGCGGGAGGACCGGATGAGGATCCGGGTGCTGGGAACAGCGTTTAATGTGCAGGCCTATGAAGAGGAGGATCTGATCCATACGACCTTAGTGTCCGGTAAAGTCAACTTAGAGATCCGGGATGGACAGGGCCGGGTGTTGGAACAGGTGCTGAATCCGTCGGAAAAGGCGAGTTATGACTTAGTGGGCGGACGGATGCAGATTGTCCCGGTCAATCCGGTGTATGAGACAGCCTGGATGGATGGGAAACTGATGTTCCGGGACACTCCATTGCCGGATGTGTTGAAGCGGTTGTCTCATTTCTATAATGTCCGGTTTGAGATGCAGGATGCGGTCTTGGAGGAGTACCGTTTTACGGGGACGTTCATTCACCGCCAGCTGTTTGAGATCTTAGATTACCTGAAGATCTCCTCCAATATTCATTACCGGATCAACCAGCAGACAGAAGATGATAGTAACGGGATCAAATATACAACAGTCGTACTATGGAAAAAATGAGATTTGTCTAACCTTTAAAACAGGAATGCCTATGGGAAACGAATGAAAAAGGCGGTAGCCGCACGCCGGAACAGATAAAAAACATACGGAAAAATGCTGGATACATTTCCCCGTATGAACTGTCTGTCAACCGGCCTGAACCAGTGAACACTAAGTTTTTTAATCTTAAATCGCAAGACAAAAATATGAGAAAGATTTCGTATGTCCAACCGGACAGGCAGAATTATGCACCCGGTTGGCTGAAAAACAAATTATGTAGAATTATGAAGTTAATCTGTCTATTCCTATCCCTCTCTTTAAGCCTGGTATTTGCAGACTCTTATGCGCAGACCACCTCCCTGACCATCCGGATGTCCGCAACCCCTTTGGTGCAGGTGTTAGAGGAAATAGAAAATCAAACGGACTATCAGTTCTTTTATAATAACCGGCTGATAGATGTAAACAGGGAGGTTTCGGTGAACACCCGGAATAAAGAGGTATCTGCCTTGCTGGATGAACTCTTTGAGGATTCCAATGTCCGCTACCGGATCTTAGATAAGGATATCATCCTGACTACCGTGGAAGCCACTGCTCCCCAACAGGAACAGAGACAGGTCACGGGTGTGGTGTCTGACCAGGCTAATTTCCCGGTGATCGGTGCGAATATTGTGGAAAAGGGAACTTCCAACGGGACGATTACCGACCTGGATGGGAACTTTTCCCTGCGTGTGTCTCCGGGTGCTGTGCTGGTGGTTACCTACATTGGCTATATACCGGTGGAAATCGCAGTAGGTAACCAGACGGTACTGGATATCCGTTTGCAGGAAGATAGCCAGGCGCTGGATGAAGTGGTGGTCGTGGGGTATGGAACCATGAAGAAAAGTGACCTGACCGGCTCTGTTTCCAATGTCAAAGCGGATCAGTTGCTGGACCGTCCGTCTGTGAATGTCGGACAGGCGTTGTCGGGAAGGGCTGCCGGTGTGGAGATCTTTGAGAATAGCGGCCGGGCGGATGGCCAGGTGCGGGTTCGTATCCGTGGGGAAAACTCAATCAACTCTTCCAATGATCCTTTGTATGTTGTGGATGGAATCATCGGGGTTGCCAATATAAACCTGCTGAACCCAAGTGAGATCGAATCGCTGGAGATCCTGAAAGATGCTTCGGCTACGGCTATCTACGGGGCGCGTGGTGCCAATGGGGTGGTGATGATCACCACGAAAAGGGGATTTAAGATGGATAAACCGGAAATCTCCTACGACGGATATGTCTCTACCGGAAAGATGGCGAAGAAGTTAGATCTGATGAATGCTCAGGAATGGTGGGAGAACTACAACACGACCTGGGACAATGCTGCCAAATATGATCCGACAGGATATGCCAACGGGCAATATTCGAAAGTGAACCCGGCCAATATGCCTTCGCTGTTTGATGCGAACGGAAATCCGTTGTATGACACCGACTGGCAGGATGAGGCTTACCGGACAGCGGTGTCCCATAACCACCAGGTAAGTGTCCGGGGTGGAGGGGATAAGGTCCTTTATAGTGTCCACCTGGGGTATATGCACAAAGAGGCCCTGATGAAGAATAACTACTTAGACCGCTACAATGGACGTCTGAATATGGATACCCAGCTTAGGGAGTGGTTGAAGTTCGGGGTGAATATGTCTTACAACTACAGTAAAGGGAATGATCTCTATGATGATTATAAGATCAAACGTCTGGTGCAGGAGGCGATTCCGATCATTCCTGTTAAGTATCCGGACGGATCGTGGGGAAGTAACCGGGATTTTCCCGGTGCGGTGCAGGACACTCCTTCCCGTTACCTGGAAGAGATGGTGAATGAATCTACCAATTCCCAGGTGCTGGCGGATATGTATTTGGATTTTACGATCACCAAAGACCTGACATTCAAGTCTACCTTTGCCGTTGATGTGGCTAACATGAAAAAGAATTATTATTCCGGAAAGGAATTGATCCAGTTTAGCAAGACACAGGGCGGTATTGCAGAGATCAGGACTAAGAACCAGGTCTACTGGCAGAATGAGAACTATTTCAACTGGAATAAGGAGTTCGGAAAGGACCATCGACTGAATGCGATGGTAGGGTTAAGCTGGCAGCAGCGCTATTCGGAAGAGTTAGTGGCCGAATCGCGGAATTTCAGTGATGACTTTTACCAGTGGCATTACCTGCAGGCGGGAACGGTGACGATGCCGTCCCAGTCAACAGATGAAACCTGGTCTATCAATTCCTACTTTGCCCGGGTCAATTACAACCTGATGCAGAAATATTTGTTTACGGCAACCGGCCGTTTTGATGGTTCTTCCAAATTTGGTAAGAATAATAGATATGCTTTCTTCCCCTCCTTTGCTATTGCCTGGCGGATGTCGGAAGAGGATTTTATCCGGAATATTTCCTGGATTGATAACCTGAAGCTTAGAACCAGTGTCGGGGAAACAGGGAACCAGGAGATTGGTAGCTACCGTTTCCTGCAGGAGCTGTCTTCTGCGAATGTGATCTTTAACCGGGAATACTATACGGCTTTGTATCGCTCTTCTTTCGGAAATCCGGATCTGAAATGGGAAAAGACGTTGCAATGGGATGCCGGATTTGATATTTCCATCCTGAACCAGCGGATCTCTCTGGAGGCGGACTATTACCTGAAAAACACCAGTGATCTGTTGCTGGATGCTCCGATCCCTTCTACATCCGGTTTACAGACGGTCATGAGAAATATAGGTTCTGTACGGAACCAGGGGATTGAGCTGACGTTGAATACCCATAACATTAAGACAAATGATTTTAACTGGATGACCACAGTTCTGTTCAATAAAAATAAAAACAAGGTCACTAAGTTGGGAGAAAACAATGAGGATATCTTTCCGGGACCCACGCATGCACAGGGGGAACTGATGATTCTCCGGGTAGGAGAACCGGTGGGTTCTTTGTGGGGACTGACCCGGCTGGGCACCTGGGGTGAACATGAAGCAGAGGAGGCGGCCCGCTACAACCGGTTGCCGGGTGATATTAAATATGCCGACCTGAACAATGATGGGGTGATCAACAATGATGATAATAGTATCATTGGCAAGACCTCTCCGGACTGGACCATGACCCTTTCCAATACATTCCTCTGGAAAAACTTTGATCTCTCTTTTGATCTCCGTTTTGTGATCGGCCACCAGGTGGTGAATGCCTCTACGCATAATGCGGAGGACCGTTCCGGTGTGGCAAACGGGTTTCGTACGAACCTGAATGCCTGGACCCCTGCCAATCAGAACACGATGGTGGCACAGCGCCGTCCGATGAGTACCTATTATGACTCCTATCCGGATACGCACTGGATGCAGAATGGCTCTTTCGTCCGGGGACAGAACTTAGTACTGGGTTATAACTTTGACCGGCAACTGATCAAAAAGGCCGGGTTAGAGGCTCTCCGCGTGTATGTCAGTGCACAGAATCTGTTCTGTATTACCAACTATACCGGATATGACCCGGAAGTGACGACCCGCTATGATGCTACGTTTGGCCAGGGGATTGATGACTTCAGCGAACCGAAAGCCCGCACCTGGACCGTAGGCTTAAATGTTAAATTCTAATACGTATGATTATTATGAAATACAAACAATTATTTATCAGTCTTATTTGTTGCTTAGGGTTGGTCTCCTGTAACGACTTTCTGGATCATATGCCTACCGGTAACCTGACTTCAGAGTCGGGGTTGAGTAGTGCGGAATCAGCAGAAGCATTGGCCAATAGTGCCTATATCCGGTCGGCCGTCTTTAACCGGATGGTTTCCGGCTGGGGAAGTAATTCGATCCTGTTGCTGGAATATATGACGGACAAAGCAACTTCTGAAAACTCCCAGTCCAACTATAAGGATTTTGAAGGATTGACCGTGAGTGCCCGGACCTCTTATCTGGAAGATTGGTGGGTAGGCTGCTATGCCGGGATTGCAGATTGTAACCTGGCATTGAATAAATTAGAAGAGTTTACCGGTCTGGATAAAGAAGTGTTGGAAAAGTACCGCGGCGAGATCCGTTTCTGGCGTGCAATGTATTATTTTTATCTGGTACGTATCTTCGGGGATGTGTCCAAGATCCTGCATGTACAATCGGAGTTAGGAGAATTACAGGTGACCCGTGACCCGGTGAAGGAGATCTATGATGAGATCATCATTCCGGATCTCCTCTCTGCGGAACAGGCTCCGCTGCCTGTAAAGGAAGAGACGGGGAGGGTGTCCCTGAATGCGGTCCGTACCCTGTTGGCGGATGTCTATCTGACCTATGCCGGCTATCCGGTGCAGGGAGGTTCGCAATATTATGCTGAATCTGCCAAACGTACGTTGCCGTGATCGAGTCCCAATCCTATTCCCTGTTCCCTTCGTATGAATATCTTTGGGATCCGGCGAATAACAACCGGGGAGAGTTTATTTTCCAGATCCAATATGGTGTGAATATGGATAAGGTGGTAGGGCCCAATCAGAAAATTGTAGGTAGCAATGAAGCGGTTTGCGTCATGTTGCCGACCCGTTCCGGTATGTCTGCTTTTAACCTCGAATATGGTAGCTTAGTTCCCCGGAAAGAGTTTGTGGAAAGTTTTGCTCCCGGAGATAAACGGGTGGAAGAGAAGCAGTTTTTCTTTACCACTTACAAAGGACATCCGAATAAATTTGCTACCGGAGCACCGGAACTGGAGTTTATGGATTTCGGGGGGTATTATATCCATAAGTTTTTTGATAAACAGGCAATTGACGTAGTCGGACAATCGGATCTGAACTGGACGATCTACCGGTATGCTGATGTGTTATTGCTCTATGCGGAAGCCCAGGTCAATGCAGACGGGGCGGCAAATAGCAGGGCATTGGATGCCTTGAACCAGATCCGTACCCGTGCCGGGCTGGAGCCTTTCACGGCAACGGATAAAAACAGCTTTGAGAAAGCGGTCTGGGACCAGCGCTATTTTGAACTCTGTTACGAGAACAAAATGTGGTTTGATATCCTGCGTACCCGCCTGATCCGTCAGGATGCGACCGGGGAATATGTGCCTTTTATCGGATATCAGTCCTACAACGGAAAGACTTACGGGGAAACCCAGCTCTTATTCCCGATCCCGCTCCGTGAAATGCAGGCCAACTCCAACATGCAGCAAAATCCGGGATATTGATAATATGGAACGCAGAGCACGCAGACAGGCGCAGAGAAACGCAGATTTTTATATTTTAATTTCTATGTCAACTTGGTTGCTTTGTTGAAGGGGATCTCCGGATCCCCGCCTGTTGGGTATCAGGATCTTTGATCCGCTTATAATACCTTTTGCTCTATTCTGATGGGTATTTATTAGATTCCGGATCCGGAGATCCTCATACCCGTTTAGTCGGGGATAATATATCCCCTCCGACCAAGAAGGGGAACCGGAGCTTTGTATGGGGACTTGCCGGACCGCAAATCCCCTTTAACAAAACTTTTTTGCTTTTTGCCTGTGTGTTCTTTTTCTCTTACTCGTTTTACGAATATAGTATATTTGTATGATAGAATAAAAAACAACCTGATGATCATGAAAAATATAAATCGAAAGATAATCCGGTGGACTCCGCTGGCTGGAGTGGCTGCCTGTCTGATACCTGTAGTAACACAGGTACACGAGAAACCGAATGTGGTAATCATACTGGCGGATGATATGGGTTATGGAGATGTCTCTTCTTTCAATCCGCTGGCCCGTACACAGACTCCCCATATTGACAGGCTGGCTTCCCAGGGACTCAACTTCCGGGATGCCCATGCGGGAGGAGCGGTGAGTATTCCTTCCCGTTACGGTCTTTTAACCGGACAGTATTTTTTCCGGGCTCCGGCAAAAGATTCCTACTGGGGCTATCTGCCTCCGTTGATTGACAATGGACGGGAGACGATCGGCTCGGTAATGCAAAAAGCCGGTTACACAACCGCTTGTGTCGGTAAGTGGCATCTGGGGGTGGAGTGGCAACGGAAAGATCCTTCCCAACCGCAAATCCTTAACCGCCAGACTTTGGGCTATACGAACACCGATTTTAGTAAGCCGGTTCTGAATGGTCCGAATGAAATGGGATTTGATTATTCGTTTATCCTTCCAGCTTCCTTAGATATGCCACCCTATGTTTTCCTGCGGAACGGGCAGGTAATTGACCCGGATATCGTCCTGACAGCTGACCTGTATCCTACTGCATTGGAGCGCACGGTCTATGCGTGGGACCGGAAACATGCCCGGAATGAAGAGGATATTTACTGGGACCGGGGTGTCTGGTGGCGGAACGGGGAAATGTCCCGCTCTTTCAAAGTGGAAGATTGCCTGGATCATATCGTGAACGAAGGGATCTCTTTTATAGAGAACCATGTGGCCGGACAACCGGACAAACCGTTTATGCTCTATCTCCCCCTGACCGGACCGCATACGCCCTGGATGCCGAATGACGATTTTAAAGGTACATCTGCCATGGGAACCTATGGTGATTTTATCGGACAAATTGATGATGTGGTGGCACGGGTGAACAGGGTACTGTCCCGGTTAGGCATTGAAGAAAATACGATCGTGATCTTTGCCAGTGACAATGGTTCAGCCTGGGAGGAGGAGGATACGCAGCTCTACGGACATGCCAGTAGCGGACCGTGGAGAGGACAAAAAGGGGATGCCTGGGAAGGTGGACACCGGGTCCCTTTTATTGTGAAATGGCCGGCTCAGATCCGGGGGGGCAAACGTATGACCATACGGTTAGCCTGATAGACCTGCTGGCCACTTTTGCGGATATGAACCATATCCCCCTGAATGATCAGGATGCAGAGGATAGTTTCAGCCTGTATCCCGTCCTGACCGGGCAACAGAAAGAGGCAGTCAGGGATCACCTGATCTATATCTCCTCGTCCGGGAATCTGGCAATCACATCAGGAGATTGGAAATATATTGATTGTCTGGGTTCCGGTGGATTTACCTATCCGTCTGTGATTACGCCTGTCCCCGGGGGACCCTCCGGACAGCTCTACCATTTGACAACGGATCCGGGTGAACAATCGAACCTCTACTTTCAGGAATCCGGGCGGGTAAAGGAATTGTCCGGTTTATTGCGGAAAATTGTGCAACAAGAGCATAGCCGCCGGTAGACTTCCCTGGTATGAAAAAGACCCGTATACTTCTTTCCTGTGGCCTGACAGGCTGCGGAATAGTTGCCTGTTCTCTCTTACAGGCACAGACTGCTGCTCCGAATATGGTGTTGATCCTGGCGGATGACCAGGGGTGGGGTGACCTGTCCATGAATGGAAATCTCTCTGTTTCCACTCCTCATATAGACCGGATCGGAAGAGAGGGAGCTGCCTTTACGAACTTTTATGTCTGCCCGGTCTCTTCTCCGACCCGGGCGGAGCTACTAACCGGCAGATATGCTGCCCGTAGTGGAGTCCGGGATGTGTCGGAGGGTGGAGAACGGATGAATCCGGATGAGATGACGCTCGCAGATTATCTGAAACAAGGTGGATATGCAACGGCTGCTTTTGGCAAGTGGCATAACGGAACTCAATATCCTTATCATCCGAATGCACGGGGTTTTGATGAATTCTACGGTTTCTGCTCCGGGCATTGGGGGAATTACTGGAACCCCTTGCTGGAACGTAACGGGGAAATTGTGTATGGGGATGGGTTTATCATTGATGACCTGACAACTCATGCGATTGAATATATCCGGCAACACCGGGAACAGCCTTTCTTTGTTTACCTACCTTACAACACTCCCCATAGTCCGATGCAGGTCCCGGACATATGGTGGGACTTAGTGGAGGACCGGGAGATCCGCCAACGTGCTACGGACCCGGAGAAGGAAGACCTGGCCTTTACCCGTGCAGCACTGGCATTGACAGAGAATATCGACTGGAATGTAGGACGGGTGATGCAGACATTGGAGGAATTGGGATTGGATGAACATACGATTATTCTTTACCTGACGGATAATGGCCCGAACAGTGACCGCTGGAATGGCGGAATGAAAGGGCGGAAAGGCTCTACGGATGAAGGTGGGGTGCGCTCTCCTTTATTAGTCCGTTGGCCGGAAAAGATCCCTCCGGGACGGATCATCAACCAACTGAGTGGTACTGTGGATCTCCTGCCTACACTGACGGAACTGGCAGGTCTCTCTCCTGATTATTTTCACCCCTTGGATGGGATCAGTCTGGTGCCGGCGTTGTCGGGTGAGACGGAAGAGACAGACCGGACACTGGTTTCAACCTGGAATGACCGTATCAGTGTCCGGCAGGGGAAGTGGCTTTTTAGTGCGGACCGGCAATTGTTTGATCTGTCAACGGATAGGGAACAGACTGTGGATGTGTCCGCTTTGCATCCTGGCTTAGTATTACAGATGCAGGAAAAAGTGGATTGGTATAGAGAAGAGGTGCTGGGTAGTTTGCCGGAGAAAGATCTCCGTCCTTTTGTCGTCGGGCATCCGGACGAACATTTTTCCAAACTTCCGGCCCGTGACGGAACCCCTTCCGGAGAGATCCGTCGATCCAACCGTTATCCGAACTGCTCCTATTTTACCCATTGGAAGAGTCCTGCAGACCAGATTATCTGGCCTGTCGCTGTGGAACAGGAAGGGCTTTTTGAAGCAATTATCTATTATAATTGTGCAGCTACGGATGTGGGGGCTTTAATCTCTCTGAAGGCAGGCAAGGAGGAACTGCTGTCCCGTCTGACCCAGTCAAATGATACGCCTATGACCGGCGCGGAATTGGACCGTGTTCCCCGTACAGAATCCTATATGAAAGGTTTTGCACCTTTCTCTTTAGGTACGATCCGGCTGGACCGGGAGCTCCGGGAGCTCACTCTCCAGGCTGTTGATATTCCCGGTGAACAGGTAATGGATCTCTTCCTGTTAGTCCTGAAAAGAGTAAATTAATCCCCCTCTAAAAGTCTTTTATCCCGGAGGGATTTCCTGTGAATAACCGTGGGATGTATATCCCACGGGAAAAACACCTCCCTACTACTTCAGATCCGGAGGAGGTGAACAAAATCCCCTTTGACCCCCTGTCGGGGCTCTCACTTCCTTCCAATGAATAACCATGGGATTGTATCCCACGGTTATTCACAGGAAATCCCTCCGGGATTATTCCAGGGACTATAAAGATGTGGATAGAGAGTAGCTCAAGAGAAGAGAAATATCTCCCTGAAAGAATGGAATTAGAATAGAACTTCTATATTTGTAGGAACGTTAACCCGTTTCCTATGGATCAAGAACAAGACATTCTAAGAAAACTTATGGCCGGTTCCTACAAAGACTTTACCCGGTTGTATGAGGAATATGCTCCGCGATTGTATGCCTTTGTTCTTACCCTTACCCACTCAGAGACAGTCGCACAGGATATTGTTCAGGAGACTTTCCTGAAAGTGTGGCTCAAGCGTGACCAGATTGATCCTTCCTGTTCTTTTAAATCGTGGTTGTTCACAATTGCCCGGAACCATTTGCTGAATGAATTCCGGAACCGGTTGAACCGGACACATTTCCTGCAGGAGATAGGAATGGAAGAAAAAGAGTTGTTAGCTGAAAATAATGTAGAACTAAATCTATCTATCCGGGAATTTAACCAGGCCCTTGAGAAGGCAAAAGAAAAATTGACCCCACGCCAGCGGGAACTGTTTGAGTGGAATAAGGAACAAGGTATTCCGGTTGCTGAGATCGCCGCCAGGATCTCCGTGTCAGAACAGTCCGTAAGAAATCAATTGTCTCAGGCTGTAATCCGGCTGAGAGAGGAACTAAAATCTTTTTCAGTCCTGTTTTTGCTATTCTTTTTTCATTAATATTTCTTTTCTATCCTGCCGTTTGACTGAAAACGGCTACGCTGTGATAGGTAGATAAATACTAATCCTGTGGTATTTTACTCCACACGGGTCTGTTCTATTTTTGCTTTCAGTTTATCAGCTATGTGTTTTAGAACATCTGTTTGGGGATGTTATAGATCCCTTGTTTCTGTGTATAACTGATACATGAAGAATCGAATAATGGATAAACGAGTATATGATCTATTGTCCCGTTACCTTTCCGGAGTGATAACAGAAGAGGAACTGAATGAATTGAAACAGGAGGTAGAGCTGACCGGTGACCCGGAGCTGGGAATCTATCTTTCCGGTTTATGGGAGGAATACGAGAAGCGGGACCCGGCCCATGAAGAGGTGCTGGGGGAAATTCTGTAACATATTACACAACAGTCCCGCCGGCATGGCCGCCGGCTCTTTATCCGTCGTTTAGGAAAGATTGCTGCCATTCTTTTACTCCCCTTATTAAGTGCTTTGACGGTCTATTTCTTTCAATCCCGTTCCATGGATGGATTAGCCGGAGACCGGGTCTGGAGAGTGGAGGCAGAGAAAGGGCAACAGGCAACTGTACTTCTTGCGGATGGAACCAAAGTCCGTTTGAATGCGGAATCTTCTTTGTCTTACCGCCAGAACTATGGAATTAAAGACCGGGAAGTGGAATTGAAGGGAGAGGGTTTCTTTGAGGTGGCCAAAGAGGAAGAAAAACCTTTTATTGTGAGGACTTCTCTGTTGGATGTGGAGGTGCTGGGCACAGTCTTTAATGTATATGCCTATGATTGTGAGGAAATTGTAGAGATGAGCCTGATTTCCGGCCGTATCAAAGTGATGACTCATACGGATCCGGTACAGACTGTTTACCTGAAACCGAATGAAAAGATCCTGTATAATAAAGAATCAGAAATCTGGAGGTGATCTCTACCGATCATCGTTTTGAAACAGCCTGGTTAAGAGGAGAATTAGTGTTCCGGTCTGTCGAACTTCGACAGGTATTGAGACATCTGGAACGTACATACGGGGTCACCATTCATTGGGAAGATCCGGATATCCTTCAGGATAAGTTTACCGGAATTTTCTATAGTGACCGGATCTCGGATGTCCTGAGGATACTCCGGGAGCACTATACGTTTAGTTACCGGATGGAAGGAGAAGAGGTCTTTATTACAACCATTCCATAAATATTCTATTATTAACCTTTAATCTATATACCTATGCACAGATAAAACGCTAAACAGAAAAAGAAGAACCGGAAAATGGGCAAGATTCTCCGGTTCACGGGCTATACGTCCGGTAAAGCGGCTGGAACCGCTCAACATTAAGTATTAACCTATTATTTTTCCAATTATGAATGATCCTGAAAAAACAGTGTGTCTTAACGGGTAAAGATAACAAGAAAAAAGCAAATCTCTTCTTCTCACTGGTGCTATTTGCTTTTCTTTTTCCCGGTTTACTCCATGCCCAGCGTGACGGTTTAACCCTGACCGTCAGGAATGTCAGCTTAAAACAATTTTTTGACGCAATTGAGAAACAAACTTCCTATACCTTTTCTTACCGGGATGCGGTGGTGGAAGGAATAGAAGGTATTACCGCCGAAGTAGTGGACCAACCGTTACAGACCTTATTGGAAGAGGTCCTTTCTCCTCGTGGCCTGGAATTTAAAGTGTCCGGACAGTCCATTGTAGTGACACCCCAGCAGGTGAAGCCATCCCGTCAGGTGACCGGAACGGTGACGGATGCGTCCGGTGAACCGATTATCGGTGCCAATGTCATCGAAAAGGGAACTACGAACGGAACCATTACGGATATAGACGGGCAGTTCTCCCTGAACCTTCCCGAAGGAGCGACTCTTCAGTTTACTTATATCGGGTATCAACAACGGGAAGTGAAAGTGGATAACCGCAGGGATTTCTCTGTCTGGTTGCAGGAGGATACCCAGAATATTGAAGAGGTGATTGTGGTTGGATATGGCATACAAAAGAAAGTCAGTACGACCAGTGCCGTAGCACAGATCAAAAGTGATGAACTCACGGTACGTCCGACCTCCAATGCGCAACAGACCCTGCAGGGCCTTACTCCCGGACTTACCATTACGGATGGGGGAGGAGTGCCGGGACGTTCTTCTGCAACCGTGCGCGTACGTGGTATCACCACTATTATCAAAGAAGAAGACGGACGAATGATCGGAACGAATGATCCGCTGATTTTAATTGACGGAGTAGAACAACGTTTTGACGATATCAATCCAAACGATATTGAGTCGATTTCTATTCTGAAAGATGCGGCTTCCGCTGCTATCTATGGATCACGGGCAGCAAATGGGGTGATCTTAGTCACTACCAAAAGAGCCAAGGCCGGTGAAATCCGGGTGAATTATAATGGAACCTTTTCTCTGCAGAAGGCACAAAATACACCTACCCATATGGGGTTAGAGGATTATATGCGTTATCAGAATATGGCGTATATCAACTCCGGGGCACAGGCGCTCTTTTCAGAAGAGTATATCAAAGAATATGTGAATGCTACAGACCGGATTAAATATCCTCTTCCGAATGTCTATTTTGATGAAATGTTCCGGATCGCTCCGATGTTGGATAACAGTGTATCCGTCAGTGGAGGTTCGGATAATTTCAAGGGACTGTTGAGTCTGAGGCACAAGAATGAGGAGGGAATCCTCTCCCATCATGGGAATGAAGTGACCGGTATGAGGGTAAATACGGACTTTAAAAAGGGTGTGTTTACTTTTAATGCGGATGCGGACTACCGGTATAATTTTTCTAAACAGTCCATATTCTCTGAGGATGGGACCAGTGTGATCAACCATATTTATCATGGGTCCCAGTGGGCTGTGCCACAATATCCGGATGGTTCGTACGGAATCAGTAAACAAGGCCATAGCCCGGTTCTATATAATGAATTGGGAGGCAGCTCCAGACTGAAGCGAAACTATTTCGTAGGTAACCTGAAAATGGATGTGGACATTTGGACAGGTCTGAAGGCTACCGTTCAATATTCTGCAAAGGTGACCAGTGAAGAAACGAAAAACTTCCTGAATGCCTATGAAGTGAAAGATTATTATGAACCGGAAAAGATACTGAAGAAGGTCGATAAAAACTCCCTGACGGAAATTCGCCAGCAGATGAATGAACAGACCTTTACAGGATTGCTGAACTATACTAAAACCATCCAGGTCCATGAATTTAATTTATTGGCCGGCTATTCCCAGATCAAAAATACCACCCGGTATCTGAAAGGTTCAAAAGAGTATTTCTATAGTAATGATCTGACCTCTATGGATATGGGAGGAGAAGAGAACCGGAAAATCTCCGGTTATGATCATGAATGGGGATTGAGGAGTTATTTTGGCCGGGTGAATTACAACTATGATAATCGTTACCTGCTTGAAGTGAATGCCCGTTGGGATGGCTCTTCCCGTTTTACAGGTTCCGGAGTCTATGCTTTTTTCCCTTCTGCTTCTGCTGCCTGGAGAATCTCCCAGGAAAAGTTCTGGAAAGAAAACGACTGGATAAATGATGTGAAAGTGCGTGCCTCCTGGGGAAAGACGGGGAATCAGGCGATCCCTTTGTATGAGTTTTATCCTGCCTATGTGGTTAGTAATTACACCTTCGGAAATGAGATCGCTACCGGATATCTTCAACAGAAAATGTCCAACAAGGATCTGACCTGGGAAACCACTACGCAGACAGATATCGGTCTGGACCTGTATACCTTGAAAAGCCGTCTGGGGATTACGTTGGACTATTATAACAAAGTGACCGATGGGATCCTTCTGGCTCTTCCCATACCAGGAGTGATCGGGTTGGAACCTCCTTTGCAGAATGCCGGCTCTGTTCTGAACAGAGGAGTAGAGCTTATGCTTACCTGGCGGGATTCGTTCCGGGAAGTAAGTTACAGCGTAACCGGAAATCTGGCAGTCAATAAGAATAAGATTCAGGATCTTGCAGGTAGTGGCCCTTACAAAACAACCTCTTCTACGGATCCCATGACTATCCGGGCGGAAGGCCTGCCGATTGACTCTCACTGGGGATATCTGACAGGAGGACTGTTCCAGACCCAGGAAGAAGTGGATAATTATCCCACATTGTTTGAAAACACAAAACCAGGGGATGTGAAGTATCTGGACCTGAATGGAGACGGTAAGATCACTCCGGAGGATATGACCTATTTGGGGAATACCTTCCCTAAATATACTTTCGGATTAAATGGTACGGTTTCCTGGAAAGGTTTTGAACTCTATATGCAGTGGCAGGGAGCTGCGGATGTGGACGTAAGGCTGACAGGCGCATTAATCGAGATGGGTAACCAGGAAGGGTTTACTCATGAAATCTACGCCGGGAATGTGTGGACACCGGAAAATCCGAATGCCCGGTTCCCCCGCCCGGTTAAATTCGATTTACGGAATGTGCATTCTTCTGACCGGGTGATCTTTGATGGATCCTATCTCCGGTTGAAAACCTTACAGCTCGCTTATACGATTCCACAGCATATCTCCCGCAGATTCTATGTGAACCGGGCCAGAGTTTCCCTGACAGGAACCAATCTGTTGACCTTCTCTGCGCTGAATGAATGGAATCTGGACCCGGAGATCCCTTCCGGCCGTGCCAGCTACTATCCACAGACTTCCGTCTATTCGTTAGGTATTAATCTTGAATTTTAAAGCATGCGTAATATGAAAAAAAGAAATAATCTCCTGCTTGCAGGGAGTCTGATATCCCTGATCCTATGTTCATCCTGTGATGATATACTGAATACGGTTCCCACAGACCGTATTTCTTCCGAAGTATTCTGGAAAACGGAAAATGATGCCATTACTGCCTCCAATGCAGTCTATCGTTATCTGGATGGAATTCAGGAACTGGTCCGTCTGGATGGAGCGACCGACATTCTGCATGGGAATATCCAGTTTTCAGACTGGGCTGCTATTGAAAGAGGAGAATATGACTCCAACATGGAATATATTCAGACCGTATGGACTCATACCTATAAAGGTATCCGGGCGGTGAACAACTTCCTGGAAAATGTGCAACAGGTAGAAGCTACAGACCGGAGTAGATTAGACATACTCAGCGCGGAAGTAAGAGTGATCCGGGCCTATCTGTATATCAAGTTAGTCATGCTGTACGGGGATGTTCCCTTAATTACCAAAACCCTCACTTCCGTGGAAGAGGGAAAAGAGGTGAACCGTGACAGTGCAGATGAGGTGTGGGCATTTATCGTTTCAGAACTGAAAGCAGCCGCTGCCGTATTACCAGAAAAAGCTTCTGAAACCGGACGTATTACGAAAGGAGCAGCCAAAGCTCTGCAGGCCCGTGCGTGGCTTTTCCAGGGAAAATGGGCAGAAGCAGAAGAGGCGGCAAAGGAAGTGATAGATATGAATACCTACCGGATCTATCCTTCCTATGAAAAGTTGTTTCTGTATGAAGGAGAAAACAACGAAGAGGTGATCTTAGATAAACAGTATATTAAAGACAGTTACAGCAATAATGCTTTTTCTTTCCTGGCTCCTTTTAGTCTGCGGAATAACGGAGCGGACTATGTACCTACTAAAAAACTATTCGATGCCTACCGGATGCTTAACGGGAAAATGATTCATGAAGAGGGTAGTGGGTTCACCTATGAAACCCAATATGAGAACCGGGACCCACGACTCTATTACTCCCTGTATATTCCGGGTGCAGAGCTTCCCAATGGAGAGATCTATAACTCTGTTCCGGGAAGTGGGACACAGGATGAAGTGGCTAATACCTATCTGGCAACTTCCCTCGGTTTTAATGTCCGTAAATATGTAAACCCGGAAGACTACGCCAATCCTTCCAACTGTGGGATCAATATTATGCTGATCCGTTATGCGGAAGTTTTACTGACCTATGCAGAAGCAAAAATCGAACAGAATAAAATAGATGACAGTGTCCTTTCAGCCATCAACCAGCTCCGGACCCGCCAGGATGTCGGACTGGCTCCGGTGGAAAGCGGATTGAACCAGGAAAAGATGCGGGAGATCGTGCGGAATGAACGTTTGGTGGAACTGGCATTTGAAGGGCTGCGTTTGTTTGATTGCCGGCGCTGGCGAACAGCAGAAACGTTGTTTCCCGGCCGGGTGAATGGAATTGTCTATCAGGCCGGGGATGGTGAATGGAAAACGGTCACCATCGAAGGTTTCATCAAAGTCTTTAATCCGGAGAAACATTATCTATGGCCTATTCCACAAAAGGAAATTGATCTGAATCCTAATCTGAAACAAAATCCGAATTGGTAGTGCCGGTCACCTGCCGGAATCTTTATTTTATAATAAATGGGCTCCGGCAGGAATAAAAAAGGTATATTTAAAAAGAGAAACAAATATGAAGAAAAACAATACATACCACTGGAAAAAAGCCCTGTTTCCTTTAGGGCTTATCGCCCCGCTTCTCTCCTGCTCAGAAACTAAAGAACAGGAACATACCAATTTCATAGTTATTTTTATGGATGATATGGGTTACGGAGATCTGGGCGTGACGGGAGCAATCGGATATGAAACACCCAACCTGGATAAAATGGCGGGGGAAGGGATGCGGTTTACCCGCTTCTATGCTGCACAGGCTGTAAGTGGGGCCTCCCGTGCCGGATTGTTGACTGGATGTTATCCCAACCGTATTTCGATGGCAGGTGCACCGGATCATCGGGCAGTAACCGGTATCCATGAAGATGAAGAAACCATCGCGGAAGTATTGAAGAAAAAAGGCTACCGGTGTGCTGCTTATGGGAAATGGCACCTGGGACATCTGAAACCATTCCTTCCCATCCATCATGGATTTGATGAGTATTTCGGTATTCCTTATTCCAATGACATGTGGCCCAACCATCCGACCGGGACCTATCCCCCCTTACCTCTGATTGAAGGGGATGAAGTGATTGAAACCGACCCGGATCAGACCCGTTTTACAACAGAATTTACTGAGCGGGCGATTCAGTTCATAGATAAAACAGGGAAAATCCTTTTTTTATCTATCTGGCTCATCCGATGCCCCATGTCCCTTTGTTTGTCTCTGATAAATTCAAAGGCAAAAGTGAACAGGGGTTATATGGAGACGTTATTATGGAAATAGACTGGAGTGTGGGAGAGATTCTCCGGAAACTAAAAGAAACCGGACTGGATAAAAATACACTGGTCGTGGTTACTTCAGACAATGGCCCATGGCTAAACTATGGAAATCATGCCGGAAGTACAGGAGGACTGCGGGAAGGAAAAGGCGTGAGTTTTGAAGGAGGGCAACGGGTTCCCTGTATTATGCAGTGGAAAGGGGTGATCCCGGAAGGAACTGTTTGCCATAAACTCAGCTCCACCATTGACTTGCTGCCGACGTTTGCTTCTATTGCGGGAGCACCGCTTCCGGATCATAAAATAGATGGAGTGGACATCACATCCTTACTTATGCATGAAAAAGATGCCAATCCCCGCGAGTCTTTCTATTATTACTACCGGAAAAATAGCCTGGAAGCTGTGACGGATGGCTCCTATAAACTTGTTTTTCCCCATCCCTACCGTACCTGTGAAGGGTTTATTCCCGGTAAGGATGGAATGCCCGGCCCGGTAAATGAAAATTATCAATTGCGGGATACGCTACTCTTTGACCTGCGCCGTGACCCGGGAGAAAGGTATAATATAGTAGGAGAACATCCTGATGTATTGGCTAAACTGGAACGTTTGGCAGAAGAGGCCCGGAAAGATCTGGGAGATGATTTGACTGGTCGTGAAGGGGCAAATACACGGCCTATCGGCAGACTCAAAGAATAAAAGTGGAATTGTTATAAAAACATTTAACTCACTGAACTTTTTATCTTTCCAATTGTCTTTTATACTGACGTGAATAAAAACATGTTTAATTTAAAGAATTGTTTATGAAGAAGATAATTGGATTATGTTTAGTGATGTTGATGACCGTAGGTGTTGTATTTGCCCAGGATGGCCGTCGTGACCGGAACTTGTTAGAGAATGGTAAAGATCCTCGTACTGAGCAGATCATCAGAGATTTAGACTTGAATGCAGATCAGGCAGAAGCATATCGTAATCTGGATAATGAGTATCGTGATAGGATGAGAGGAGATCATAGTTGGCAGGATGAACAACGTGATATGCAGATGACCCGTGAACAAAAAAGGGAAAAGATGCAGAATCTGGAGAATATGCGTAATGAAAGAAATCAACGTATGAAAAATATCTTAGATGATGACCAGTATAACCGGTATCTTGAAATGGAAAAGAAAAACTGGGAGAATCGTACTGATAAATCTATGCGCAATAGATAATATATTCATTACTAATAAATAGAAAAGCTCCGGCCTTTTTAGAAAAAGGACCGGAGCTTTTTGTGTAGATATACTACGTTTATTTTATAACGTCTGAAGTTTCAGGTTGCGTCATAATACCTTAATACCACCACCATCATGGATCTGAAGGGCGATGCGTCCCTGGCCTTTACCTATCTTTTCATCACTGAAATTTACCATTTCATGACCGTTTAACCAGGAAGTCAGATGATCTCCCTGTACTTTGATACGCATGGTGTTCCAGTCACCTACTTTCAGGTATTCCTCTTTTTCAGGAGTGATCTGCTGGATCCATCCTCTTCCGTAGGATTCATACACACCACCGGTTCCGTGACCTTTGGGAGCTACTTCTACCTGCCATCCATTTACCTTTACATCTTCTTCAATGAAAGAACGGATGAATACACCTGAGTTACCGTCGGCTTCCTGTTTGAATTCAACAGTTAAATCAAAGTCATCATAATAATCACGGGTCGCCAGGTAACCATATTCTTTATCCGGTCCGCTTTCACAAACTAATAAACCGTCTTTTACGTACCACAATTCAGTTCCATAAGCTTCCCAGCCATGAAGGTCTTTCCCGTTAAAAAGATTTACCTCTTTGGTCTTACGTGGTAATTCTTTGATCTTGATATTTCTGAATGAAGCAGGATAACCATGGTCCTGTAAACAAAGTACTCCTTTTTTAGCTAAGCCATATTCCGGAGCATCTGCCCATTTGCCACTGTTCTTTCTTGCATGCCAGTCATCAGACCATGCTTCGAATTCCAGTATTTTCTGACCGTTCAACCAATGTTCAACATGGCCATTGTCAAAAACGATTTTGGAATTATTCCATTCTCCATAAGGATTTACATTCATTTTAGCCTGGTCCGGCAGATACATGGCATAGTCTACACCCATTTTCTGCCAGTCTTCCAGCGGTTCCGGGAAATTCACATCGTCAATTAACTGATATTCCGGATCTGTTACATAAGGAACCTTGTATTGAGGACGTTCCACTACGTGATACAGCATACCACTATTTCCACCTTTACTCAGTTTCCACTCCCAGTACAATTCGAAATTCTCGAATTCTTTATCAGAAACAATGTATCCACTACCGTCACTGCCTTCACCTTTGGCCTGGATACATCCGTTTACTACATGCCATGGTTCTGTCAATGAAGTACCGTTGTAGTCTCTCCAGCCATTCAGGGTTTTTCCGTCAAAAAGCAGTTCCCAGCCTTCTGAAATTTCCTGTGGTGTAAGTGTATTTTGTTCTTTTTCCGAACAACCGGTGAACACCCCTGTTAACAACAAACAAGAAATAAATAAACTTGCTAATTTTGTTTTTTTCATCTTAGAAGTACGTTTTGAATTTAACTATAGATTGAGCAAACAAATATAGTTAAAAACTTTATATTCAAAGGTAATTAAAGGGCCTTTTATAGGTATTAAAAGAAATGTTCCTTAGAAAAATAAAAAATAGAAAGGAATATATTAAAGAAGTAAAGCTTATTGTATAGATTGAACTGAAAATAGATGAGTTTTATGAAAGATTTTACGTGTTTTAGGAAACGAATTTGCTGTAATCCCTTTTATATTTGTTCACTCATAAACTTATTACTTACTAGTACTTAACCAGGAAAGAACAATTTAGTTATGACACATGTGCATCCTAACGCGCTATGGAGTGATTCCATGGATCAAGCGGGATATTTACCGGAATGGCCACAGATCAGTTCTATGTTCCGGGGATATAATCATTTTAACCGGTTTGAATTAAAGAGACTGAAAGAGAATGAAAAGATAGAAGAAGGCCGGGATTCTTATTACAGGTTATTATTTCTGGTCAGGGGAAAGGCTACTTTGCGTATGCTCAAAGAGAAAAGCCGGATCATCTCTGAGAATGAATGTGTACTGTTACCTACAGGTACGACCGGAAACCTGTATCCTACCGGTAATGGGATTCTGATCATCCTGCTGTTTGATGCCATACCGGAAGTCTGTGAGCGGAAATACCAGAGTTTTTTATATCCTTATTTATCCTCTTATGAGTTCAGGGGGACAGGAGTTACGGTCCCACCGGTAATTATGAACTCTCTGCTTTCTATTCTCCGGTATATGGATGACGATATTCTGACAGCCGAACTGTCTTCTATCAAACAACAGGAAATTTTTGTGCTATTATTGCATTATATGCATCCTAAAGATTTGATTTCCTTGTTTTGTCCTTTACTAAAAAAGAAATTATCTTTCAAGGAACTAATTCTGGCTCATTACCAGAAGGCACATTCCGCTAAAGACCTGTTACAAATCTCCGGATTAAAAAGAACTTCCTTCGATAAGAAGTTTCGTGAAAACTTTGGCACCTCAGCTCATCAATGGCTACTAAAGCAACGGGCCCTGTTGGTTTGCCGGAAATTAAAAGATGACAAAACACTCTCCATTGAGCAGGTGGGAAAGATGTGTGGTTTTAATTCCTCTACTCATTTTGTCCGTTTTTGCAGGCAACAATTTAATTGTACCCCGAAAGAATTGAGAAGACATGTGGAGTTGATGAAATAAAAAAAACAGAAAAAGACAGATCCATCCGGGGAAAAAGCATAATCCTTTTTCTTCCGGATGGATCTGTTTTTACTATGATTTGGAACGAAAAGAAAAAAGCTTTGA
>Ga0192242_10024_pt2 | contig 70611 bp, 63 predicted proteins | sample Koala_Koa27_J3_FD_131235 | JGI IMG/M metagenome (GOLD analysis project Ga0192242, IMG submission 131235) | Enriched cells from koala feces incubated with labeled cellulose particles, San Francisco Zoo, California, United States - Koala_Koa2-7_J3 ...
GCTTGATAGCTTCTTGGTATATCTTTTTTGTAATATGAAAAAAATATTTAATATCGTCACTTTATTTTTCATTACCGTTATTCTAATGTCATGCGCTAAAAAACAAAATCCAATTTTAGATTTAAATAAACTTTCTGCTTTAATGGATTCTAATCCTGATAGTGTTTATAATACGTTGATTTGTTTTTCTGATAAATTATCAAATCGTGACTATCCGCTATATTGTTTTATGTTAGTCCAATCAATGGATAAGACGTATAGAACAATAGATACGGATACATTGATAAATATAGCAATTGATTATTATAAGGATAATCCAGATTCTGCATTTTTGTCTCAGGTTTATTATTATGCCGGAAGAGTATATGAAGAAATGCAGAATTATCCCAAATCTATTAATTATTATCTAAAGTCCATTGATTATATAGCAGCAACTACTGATTGGTATGATGCTTTCTTATCTTGTTATTATTTGGGGAATATTTATTCGAGGCAAGAATTATTTGAAGAGGCTTTATCCATACAGAAGAAAGCTTATCACTTTGCAAAATTAAATGGAGATAGTGCAGTTGTCGGTCAAGCTCTATACTCTTTAAGTTTTGCTTATCAGGATTTAGGAAAGAATGATTCTGCTTTATATTGTTTGAATCATATTGATGCGGACAGTGATTCTTGTTTAATGGCGTCTGTTTATAATAATATTGCCAATATATATAATAATGATTCTAGTTATGATGTGGCGTTGAAGTATATTCATCATTCAATAGCTTTACAAAATGATTCGGAAGAGCTATGTTATAATGATGTTCTTTTGGGAAGGATCTATTTAGGTAAATTTGAAAGTGATTCGGCTATTATTCATTTTAAAAGAAGCATGTTAACAGATAATTTGTATACAAATATCACATCTTGTTTAGGGCTTGGGGAAGCTTATGAATTAAAAAAAGAATATAATAAAGCCGCCACATACTATAAAGAAGCTATGGCTTATAAAGATTCTTTGGAAAAACGAGAAAGAAGAACAGAAGTCATTAGATTGAATAAGATATATCAATATGAACAAATAAAAGAAGAAAATTATGCATTGAAATTGTCGGAATCAAGACGCAAACAGATGATATATAGTCTTGTCTCATTGTTGTTTTTATCTATAGTTTTATTTGTTTGGATATACTATAGGATGAAATTGAGAAGAGAAGCTAAGCTTAAAAGGCGGATGATTGCATTGAACGAAGAAAAAAGTAAATGCCAACAATTAGAGTTTAAACATTTAAAGAGTGAAAAAAGTCTACTTGAAATAAGAGAACAAGAGGCGCAATTACGTGATGCCTTCTTTTTAAGATTGAATTCTTTGTGTTTCCCTTTTCTTAATAACTCAGTATCTGATTCGCATAGGATTAAAATCTCAAAGCAAAATTGGGAAGATATTACTAGTAATGTTAATTCTGTATTCAATAAATTCACTGTTCGGCTGAGAGATATGTATCCTTTATTATCAGAAGAAGATGTTCATTTCTGTTGTTTACTAAAGATGCGTTTGCCTCTTGATGTATTGATGCAGATTTATTGTATCCAGAAACAGTCTATTTATAAAAAGAAGGAACGCATAAAAAAGGAGAAAATGGGGATTGATGATAATAGAATCTTAGATGATATAATATGCTCGCTTTAAATCATTATCGGAACTTTAGCTGTAAATTGTCTAATAGAAATGGAACTTTTAAACTGTAATATGCTGATTAATAATGGAATGTATATATTCTGCTGTCTACTCTTTTATAACTGATTATAATCAATTGTGAACTAACTTTGCCATATATAATTTTAGTATTCATTAAAACATGACGATTATGGCAAAAAAGACTATTCTAATTTTTATTTTACTTGTTTCTTTCTTAGGAACTTCTTGGGCTGATACTCAAGTTTCAACAAGAACCATACTATTGAGAAGTACTAGAAGTGAGAAAATTTTAAAACGACCTCGTAGTATTTTGAATGTTCCGGTTGAGGCTAGTTATGATCAGTCGTTTATATCTCTGCATTTTAACTCTCCTTTAAAAGAAGTCGTAATTTTTATTTTTAATGAGTCTACAGGGGAAGTTGTCTATGAAAATTCTATTTATATAAGTGATTCTACTACTTTATCTATTGGTATAAGTGGTTTTGAGGAAGGAGATTATACTTTGCAGATAGAATGTGAAGAAGATATATATTGTGGAACTTTTAATAACGAAAGACTATGAAACGATTAATTTTATTTTTATTACCAATTCTTCTTTTTGCTTGCTCGGAAGAGTTTGTTGATATGAATGATGCTTCAACATCTACAGAGAAAATACAACCTCGTAGTGGTGGAAATGGAAAGTATGATGCATTAGGATATGGTTATGATGTTACCTATGAATATTTTAATGCATCCCCTCAATCTATGAAGGCGCAAGTTATAGATGTAGATGCTTATGTTGAAAGTGGTGGAAAATGGGATTTTAATTCAAATCCAAGCACTTATAATGACATGATTGCGGGGAGTACTGCAGAAGACTTTGTTTCTCAATTAACGATTCATGGTGATATAAAAATGGGAGCTGATGTCTTTACAGGTTCACTAGAAGCTAATTTCTCTAGTTATTATGAATATTCATCAAAATATTCTATTGCCCAGTATTTTATGTATATTAGACAGAAGCAATTGTATCTTAATGCATCTACTTCTGAACTTATTCCCTATTTGTCAAGCAAATTCAAAGAGGATTTACAAACAAAATCAAGTTCTTATATAATTGAACATTATGGTACACATGTACTTACTAATATTGTCTTGGGAGCTAGATTAACTGTTACTTATAGAAGTTTAGCTACTAGTGAAACTAGTGCAAAAAGGGAAGCTGTTACGGCAGGATGTTCATCTAATGTATTGAGTATATTTCAAATTAATGTAAGTACAAGTTATAGAGATTCTTTAGTAACTAAAAATAAGGAGCAATTGCTAACTTATAAAACAGAGGGAGGGGATCCTAGTAAATCTTTAGTTGGTACTTTTAATTTAGATTCTTCTGTTACTCCACAAGTTGATATATCTTCTTGGCAGAATAGTTGTAATACTTCTAATATGGTTTTAATTGATGCAGTGCCGGGAACGGTTATTCCTCTTTATGAGTTTGTTTCTGATGCAGCGAAAAGGAATGAACTAAAAGATGCTATTGAGAAATATGCTAAAGAAAGAAGCTATGTCGATGCGGGAACAATTATTCCTTTATATCAATATTCTTATAAAGTGCGTCCTGGTAGAGCAACAGAATGGCAGAAAGAATATTGTTATACAACAGATTTTAATATATATGGAAATGGGAAAGATGGTTATACTTATGAAAAAATATTATGTTATGTATTTGCATCCTCTTCTCATCCTACAGCTGCAATACCTGTATATCAATACGTAACGACTTGCTATACGAGTGGTAGATATGGAGATTTACGTGAAGTTCCGCATTACGCAATCAATTGGGATAAGTTTAAACAAGGTGATGAGTATACTAAATATAAAGGTGTTTTGTGTTATATATATCCAGTGGAAACTAAAGGGGAAAATCTAGTTAATTTATATTTTAATCATTCTTCTCGTTATTCTTTGAATATTCACCCATCGCGAGGAGAGAAAAACTCTTTTACAGCTGAAAGTATTACAGATGATTCCATTGAAACAACAGCTTTTATAGGAAAAGGGATTGAAGTAAAACCTGTCCAATAATTTTTTTTTGATTTCTAGTCAATACAATGAGGAATTGCAAAAATTGAATCAGAAGGTATTACTGATTATTCTCTAAATTGATATTTTAAAATTTTTGCAATTTCCTCATTTTTATATATTACATTTATAAATTAAAAGTCTCTTCAATCAACTTCTTCAACTGCCCCTTATTCATTGTTCCCAGTTTCATAAACGATTCACCTTCCACCGGACACAGCAGTAAATTAGGAATAGTGCGGATATTGAAAGCGGCTTCCAGTTCCGGTTCCTGGTCTACATCCACCTTATAGAAATCCAGTTTTCCTTCATATTCCACTGCCAACTGATCCAATATAGGGGATAATGCTTTGCAATATACACACCAAGGTGCATGGAAGTCTACAATACAGGGCTTGTCACCCTTAAACTTTCATTCTTTGGGATATGCCTTATAATTACCTACTTTTTCTGCAAAACTGTCTTTGGTTAAATCAATCACTTTCATATTATTCTCCTTTCTGATTTATTGTTTGTTTTGATACAACAAAGGTAGGGAGATCTTTGCTTGAAGAAAATAGTGATTTTACCTGTTAAATTGGCGATACTTCCTTAATGGATATATAAATAGTGAATTGGATAACTCACATAAGGAGAGGCTTTTCTTATTCATCTTTCTTTCGTAAGTTCTCTTTGTTCTTCTTATTATATGCTTCGCCTCTTGATATAAGATATTCAAATTTAACTGTGTCGTCTTTTATCTGTACATGGAAGACAAAAAATGCTCGATAACTGCCTATACGAATTCTGTATATGAAATCGTAGTCTACTAATTTTTTGCAATCTGTTATCTCATCTATGCTATTGGCATCAATGACTTCTTGAATGGCATCTTTTACTGATATGAGTATTTTGCCTGATAGCTTCTTTACGCTTTTTACAAAGTCCTTGGAATATTCTACTTTCATTTTCCTTTAACACCTAGCCATTCTTCGAACTTTTGTTTCTCTTCATCACTAATCATTACATGGCCTTCCGGTCTGGTTTTCGAAAGATAAGCATATGTTTCACTATCGTCCATTTCCTCCACTTCTTTAGCTAGAAGATTTTCAATGTAGTTTTTTAGATTAGTGCCACTGGCTGCTGCCTTGATTGATAAATAGCGAAAGATATCTTCCGGAATATCGATTACTTTTCTTTTTGTGGGTTTAATTGTTGTTTCCATAATTGCATTCTTTTCCACAAATATACATGATATATATGATATATACAAAGTTCTCAATTTTATTTTGGAAGCTATAACTACTAAGCAGGCAGCTTTATTTGTCCCGATACTCTCTTTTCTTCCAGAAATTGAATCCGGCATACACACGCAGCGTGCCGAAAGTATTTGTCAGTGAGAAATCTTTCTTTCGGTAGTCATAAGTATGCATCACCAGTGAGGCACCTATAAAATATTTACTGGTGTTATAAACCACAGCCGCACGGGTTATCAAATCGAAATTAATGTCTTTTATCCAATGGCTGTCGGTATTGGGTGTATCGTCTATCTTGGACTTCTTGTAAGCAAGGGCAGGCAGGAGGGATAAGTTGGATACCCAATTCTTGGCAAATACCCAATTATAACCATAGCCCACATTTATGCTGTAATCCGAGTATTTCACTTTCTTGAAAAGCAGGGCATCCTGCAATTGATTCCTTATTTCACCCGGCAGCTTATCATAGTCAAATGAAATATTATGCTGCGAGTAAGAGAATCCTGCCATCAGTGATCCCGCACTTTTGCGCTGATTGGTGGACTGGCTATAGGCAGCCGGATAGGAGAAACGTTTATAGTTGAAAATCCAATAAGCATTCAGCCCTTTAATTTTGCTCTGAAAACCGTCAAAGTTAAGGTGGCGGACAGGATTACTGAGGTCGAAACCACTGGAAGAACGGATCTTAAAATCACTTCCCGTCTTTCTATAATACAAGTCCACACCAAATTTTGAACTATAAAGGTTGAGAGCCATTTCGGTTTTCTTTGCCTTATTCTTATGTCCGCCAAAGATGTCTTTCACATCAAAAGAATATCCCAGAAAGATCCATCGCCACCCAAAGTAAACCCCCAGCTTAAAGCTGGCATTGGGAGAAAAACTCAGGCTTTGTTCGCCATCATCCCCCTTACTTCCCAAGCGGTAATATTCATACCAACTGCTATGTTCCAGCATAAATGCCAGGTTAAAGCGGTTGGGGGAGATGAAAGTGGTATCAATGGCATTGAACTCTTTTCCCACTTTTCTGATTTTCCTTCCGGTATGGCGGACGGTAGTCGCTATTTCGTCTGTCAGCGTAATGAGGACACCTTTATTATTCTGCATGATCGAATCTTTCTTTTCTTCCTGTGCATGCGAAGCACTTAGAATGAAAAGAGAAAACAAACAAAGCAGGCCTATTTTACGGATGTCCATGGGTTGTATCGATCAGAGTTTGTTAAGGATACGGTCCATCACCCAGTTGGTAGGCGTTGAACTGATGCCGTCGCAAGTGCAGATTGCTTTTCCTTGCAAATGTTCCACCACTGCCTTGATAAGAGGAAGCTGCACATGGGGAGGATTCTCGGGAAGAAATTCTTCACGTCCTTTTTCGGTGTGCAGGGCGATGGGATCATAAGTAAAGACGGAGAAGCAGATCATTCCTTTGTCTCCGATTATCTCGATGCGGTCTTCTTTTGCCGATTCGTGAGCCACGAAACACCAGGAGCCGGAGCCCGGAAGTCCGGAATCGAATTTGAAACAGGCACTTATTGTATCTTCTGCCGGATATAGTCCGCCACGGTTACTCTTATAGCCTTGGGCTTCGAGGATGCAACCGAACATTTCTTGCAATAAATCTAACTGGTGGGGAGCTAAATCATAGAAATAACCTCCGCCTGCTATGTCGGGTTGTACGCGCCAAGGAAGGTTAGTGCTGTTGTAATCCAGGTCGCGGGGAGGCTGTGCAAAACGTATTTGTACATTGATTATATTGCCTATCATTCCATTATCCACCATTTGGCGCACCTTCTGGAAATAAGGAAGATAGCGTCGATAGTAGGCTACGAAGCAAGGAATACCGGTTTCTTGCGAAATGCGGTTGATGCGGGCACAGTCTTCATAACTGGCTGCCATCGGTTTCTCAATATATACGGGTTTGCCTGCTTTCATTGCCATAATGGCGAAAGTGGCGTGGGAGGAGGGAGGCGTGGCTATGTAGATAGCATTCACATCTTCGTCCCCGATTAATTGTTGCGGGTCTGTGTACCAACGTGGAATATTGTGCCTCTTGGCATAGGATTGAGCTTTTTCTTTGTCGCGGCTCATTACGGCTACTACTTCCGATCCTTCTATCATTGCGAAAGCAGGACCACTCTTTTTCTCGGTTACTTCTCCGCAACCGATAAAGCCCCATTTTACTTTGTTTAATTTAACCATGGCGATCACTTTTTCATCATTCCTCTCAGAATGATACCTGTTTATATTGCAAAGATAGGACTATTTTGCAATTAACTCCGAATAAAAAATCAGTTATTGTAATATTTCTTGCGCAGCTGCTTGAACTCGGGAGTCTTTATATAGCTGCCCAGCCAACTATTCAGGCTGTCCAGCAATACAGGTGAATGCTTGCTTACTCCCCAAGAGTAGAACTGAGAGAAGCTTACTGCGGTTTCTATATCCAATTGTGGAAAATCATTTAATGAGGCTCGGGCAATGCTTTCGTCGCAAACAGCATAGTCTATGTCGCCATAAGCAACCATAGCCAGTAATTGTTCCTGGCCGTACTTCTCCACTTCATTGATATAGATGGTATCGCCTATTTCATTGCTTAAATTATGGATGCGAAGAATGGCGGGCGAGTCCTTGACAAGATGCAGGGTTTTGCGTGCCAGTTCCAGTTGGCTGTGAATGTACAAGCTGTCATTCTCTCCGTTGGGCTTGCGCTGTACCAATACCTGTTTATTCAGTATAATGGGTTGGGTAAAGAGCAAGGAGTCTTTGGATTCGCTGGTAACTACCGTACTGTTTGCCAGAATATCATATTTCCCGGTCTGCACTCCTTCCAGTCTTTTAGAGAAGCTCATTTCGGGAGTTATTTCCGGAGTCAGCCCTTTGCTGTGGGCAAAGGCATTGAGCAGTTCGTAATGAAAGCCTGTAACGCTGTCTCCATCGGCGTAGTAACTAATTGAATTATATTCAGTTACAGCACGCAGAATGCCTGATTCCGAGATTTCTGCATAGTCTCGTGGCATCGTTACTTCTTCTGCTTTCTTCTTAAAGAAGAAGGTAGAGAGAGCTACCGCAAGGATACCCATCAGGATATATTTTAAATATTTCTTCATCATGCTGTCAATCAAAGAAGTTCCATGAAAATCCTAGCTTCAACATACTCGGGTTGATAGGATAATGCGGTGCCAGGAAATAGTTTGATTTGCCCGAACCGGCATTGACATGATACATCATGACAAAGATGCGGGTACGTTTTAAATGCAGGTTGGCATATAAATTCACTACGGGGAAACCTCCTATTTCTATCTTGTCTTCGGGATTCTGATTATAGAACTGTCCGATAGCAGGCGAATAGTCCGGCGCATAATATTTGCTGAAATAGCGTACATCTGCTCCCATTTCTATTTGAAGTGCTTTCTTTGCCAGACCGAATTTCATATACAGGTTTCCATAAGCAGACAACTCCGGCAACGGCAGAATATCTTGTTCACTTGATTTCTGATAAGCAACTTCTGCATCCAGATGGAAGATTCCTACGTTGAATTTCTGTTCCAGGATAGCGCTGAGCACCTGTATATTACCCGAGTATTGTTTTACGGCTGCATTGTTCTTGAATCCGGTTCTTTCGCCTTCCGCGTTGGTTACCGGCACACTGGTATTTGCCAGATAAGTATAGTTTTTGATGTTTTCCACGCCTGCACGCAGTTGTGTTCCCCATTTGTCTATACTCAGTTTTCCTTCCAGGCGGGTGCGCATGATTTTGGATAGATCATTGTTCCACCAATAGTGCTTGGACTGGAAATGCCTGTAGTAGAAGACGGGATTCTGATTCTTGACGAATGCATTTACATCCAGCCTCACTGTGTCACCGAATAAATGTACATTCAAGTCGCCTTTTCCTTCTACGCTGAACTGTCCGGCATCTTCACCGGCTATGGCAAGTTCTCCTAATACATTGTAATGTAGCAGGTTGCCTTGTTTCTTTGATAATTCTCCGCCAATGGACAATGCACTTTCCTTATAGTTCTTTATTACGCGCTGTCCCGGTATGTCGGTGGTATCGGTCAGGGCAAAGTTGCGGTGTTCATAGCTCAGGAAAGCGGTAAGTCCGGCTTTTGCCCATTTGTTGAATCCTTCTTGCAAGGCAATGCCGATGGTATTCTTAATAGAAGTACGTTTGGTTTTGTCTATGGAGTCATTACCCAAATAGTTGTATTCAAAGTATTGCTGGTTTTGCTGGGTATCGTAAGAAATGTATTTGCGGTTATTCAAATCTACTTCCAGAGTGTGTATGAAGCTGGTAACAGGTACAAATACTTGTGTTATTTTTACCGAGTCGGCGCTTACGCTGTCTTCCTTTTCCTTATAGAATCCCAGATTATAGCGATGGGTAAGGAAAGCATGGTAACTGGTGTTGTGATTCCATATTTGCTTGAGACGGGTAGGGATTTCACCTGTGGCATATTCCTTTTTACCCTCTGCCATATCCAGTGGATTGGTGACATAGCGGTCATCGGTGATACCTCCGTTTTCCGCCATCTTCAGGTTATCATTGGAGAAGATAAAGTGCATATCGTATTTATCTCCTCGGTAACTGGAGAACAGTCCGCCATTGAAAAATGCGGTAGACTGGTCGCTATAGAGTCCGCGGCCGTACAGATAATCTATATAGAATCCGAAGCCCAGCCTCTTGTTTGCATTGATGGCAAAATAAGATTTGAAACGTTCTTCACCGTCACGGCTGCCTCCTCCTTTGTAATAAGTAAGATTGGTGAAGGGAGAGAGGGTATTGGTAAAGATTACATCCTGAGGGCGTTGCACACAGAAGTCGTAAGGGTCTGTGAAAATGTATTGACTGGCATCCCGGCGGTCAAAGAAGATGCGTGACAGGCGGGGAGAACCCAAATTGCCCAGATAATTGTATTGCCCTGTTAGGCCACCCATGTCATTGGTGTTCTGAAAATTGTGTTGCAGGGTGTCTACGGGGATATATGTGACGTTGCCGAAACGGCTGTCTACTTTCCATGAGTATAGCCCGATGGGGATAGTATTGGCATCTACGACTGCCGTTGTATCAATGGGATTTCCGTTACGGTCGTATTTATCCCTATCCAGTCCGCTTGCTGAGGAACCGAAGTCGTTATTGAGGGTATTCATTTGTGCCATCAATGATGCTTGGCAGCACAAGAATAATAGGAAAATAATCGAGAATATTCTTTTCATAACGGCGACAAAGATACAATATAAAAATAAAAGGAAACACTTTTCTACCCTGGAAAGTGCTTCCTTTTATTATTCGTTTAGAGTTATTTTAACTTACTGAGGCTTAATAATCTCCATTCCGATTCGGATTGCTTCTTCATTCATCGGTATCAGGTGGTGATGGCGCTCGGGCAATGTCTTGCGCAAAGCCTTCACTACGCTTTCTATAGATACCACGGGGCATAATTTCAACAGTCCGCCCAAAACAATCATATTGAATGTCTTTGCCATACCTTTTTCGTTGGCGGCATCCATTGCGTCGATGCGATAAATCTGAATGTCCTTACGGGTAGGAGGTTCGATAATTCCATATCCGTCATAGATCAATATGCCACCCGGTTTTATTTTGCTTTCGAACTTCTCCAATGAAGGTTGGTTCAGAATGATGGCTGTATCAAATTTACTGAGAATGGGGGAGGAGATGCGTTCATCGCTGACGATAACCGTAACATTGGCGGTTCCCCCTCGTTGTTCGGGTCCGTATGCCGGCATCCAGGTTACTTCCTTGTCTTCCATCAGTCCGGAATAAGCAAGTATCTTACCCATGGATAGTACGCCCTGACCGCCAAATCCTGCTATAATGATTTCTTGTTTCATAGCTTCTGTCTTTTTATTCTTTATCTTTCAAATCGCCCAACGGATAGAAGGGGAACATGTGTTCCACCATCCAGTCATTGGATGCCTGTGGAGTCATTTTCCAACCAGAGTTACAAGTAGAAACGATTTCTACCAGGTTGGAACCTTTTCCGTTCATAGAGTTCTCGAATGCTTTGCGGATGGCTTTCTTTGCCTTGCGGATGGCAGGGACAGTGTGTACAGCTTGACGGGTAACGTATGCGGTACCTTCCAGTGTAGCAGCCATTTCCGTCATTTTCAGCGGATAACCGTGCAGTGCCACGTCACGACCGTAAGGACAAGTAGCTGTTTTCATGCCTACCGGTGTGGTAGGAGACATTTGTCCGCCTGTCATTCCATAGATGGCATTGTTGATAAAGATAATGGTAATGTTTTCTCCACGATTCAGTGCATGGATGGTTTCGGCAGTACCGATACATGCCAAGTCACCATCTCCTTGATAAGTGAACACCAGGCGATCCGGCCACAAGCGTTTTACTGCTGTTGCTACGGCAGGCGCACGTCCGTGGGCAGCTTCCTGCCAGTCAATGTCCAGATAATTGTATGCAAATACGGCGCAACCTACCGGCGATACACCGACGGTCTTTTCCGTCATGCCCATTTCTTCGATGACTTCGGCTATTAACTTGTGAACTACGCCGTGGCTGCATCCGGGGCAATAGTGCATCGGATTGTCGTTCATCAAGGCCGGTTTCTTATAAACCAGGTTTTCGGGTTTTATGATTTCTTCTATTGTCATAGTTTCTCCTCCTATTTATAGCATGAACCGCATAAAGAATTCAATCAGCTTGAGAAAAATAGCTGCTGCACAAACATAGATGAATACTTTGAAATCACTTGCTACGAAGTAAGTGATAACGGCAGCCAATGCCAACACCATGAAAAGTATGTTCAGTATGTTTCTGATCAGATCGATATTCATACGGTTTTATTTAATTAGTTTCTCTCTCAGTGCGGTGATTACTTCGCCGGGATCGGGGACAATACCGCCCAAACGTCCGAAGTGTTCCACGGGCACTTTACATTCTACTGCCAGACGCACGTCTTCTACCATTTGTCCGGCATTCAATTCTACGGTGAGGATACCTTTTACCTGTTTGGCGCGTGCGGCAATTGCTTTTGACGGGAACGGCCACAGGGTAATAGGACGGAGCAAACCAACCTTGATGCCTTCTGCACGAGCCATCTCCATTGCCTTCTGGGCAATGCGGGCACATGAGCCGAAGGCTACGATCAAGTATTCGGCATCTTCGCAGTGAAGTTCTTCGAAGCGTACTTCGTTTTCTTCTATTTCTGCGTATTTCTTCTGAAGATGGATGTTTCGTTTTTCCATCTCGGCAGGATCCAGTTCCAATGAAGTGATGATATTCGGCTTACGCTGTTGTGCTCTGCCGGTGGTAGCCCACGGGCAACGGGCAATGACTTCATCATCCGTGAGGCGTGGACGCTGTTCGGGTAATACTACCTTTTCCATCATCTGTCCGATAACGCCGTCTGCCAGGATAATGGCGGGATTGCGATATTTGAAAGCCAAATCAAACGCCAGTCCTACGAAATCGGCCATTTCCTGTACCAATGCAGGGGCAAGTGCTATCAGACGATAATCTCCGTGACCGCCACCTTTCACTGTCTGGAAATAGTCGGCCTGGCTGGGCTGGATAGTTCCCAAACCGGGACCTCCACGCATTACGTTTACTATCAAACAAGGAAGTTCGGCACCTGCTATGTACGAGATACCTTCCTGTTTCAAGCTGACGCCGGGGCTGGAGGATGAGGTCATTACCATTTTACCACTGGCTGCACCGCCATATACCATGTTGATGGCTGCGACTTCACTTTCTGCCTGTAGCACCACCATACCGGTAGTTTCCCAAGGCTTTTCTTCGGCCAGCGTTTCCAATATTTCCGATTGGGGAGTGATGGGATAGCCAAAATAACCGTCTACTCCGATGCGGATAGCGGCGTGGAGTATGGCCTCATTTCCCTTCATTAAAACGACTTCTTCTGCCATATTTATTACATTTATTGTTGTTTTACTTTATACACTGTGATGCATCCGTCCGGACAAACTGTAGCACATGATGCGCACCCGTTGCAGGTATCTTCCAGTACCTGGTGGGCAAATGTGTATCCTTTTTTATTCACTTGTTTGGCATTGAGCGCGATAACATGCAGCGGACATGCCACTACACATAGATTGCATCCTTTACAACGCTCCGTGTCTACTACAATAGCACCTTTAATCTTTGCCATAGGTTAGTTATTATTGATTATACATGTCTTTATTATAGAAATTCAGAATATTCATTATCATGTCTCGCGCTGAGACAGCGGGACTTTCGGGATTCCGGTCTATAGCTTCCAGGTAGTTGTTCAGGGCTTGTTGCCAGTCTCCCATTTTACGATAAGCGTTTCCTAATAAGTAATAAGCCTCATCGTTGACGTGCGCATCGTTTCGGATGAAATTAGTTAGCGCGTCAATAGCCCTTTCCGTATCACCCTGTTCGATGAGTATCTTTATGTCTTGTAATTGTTGCGTCATAAGGCGTAATTATATGTCATTGGCTTACAAAGATACTCTTTATTTATTATGATTGGGAAGTTTATGGCAGAAAAAAACGCCGCCTCTGCTAAAAACTTTTAAATGTTGGGAGTGAAGATGGGTAGAAAATAGGGGGATAGCTTTTCCTAATAGATTGATTATTATAGAAATGGTTTCAAATGAAACGGTTAATGGGGGAACCGTGTTATTTATTCTTAAAGGAGAAGTTATAGGATAAAAGGAAAATAGTATTCCCCATTCACTGTAGGGGCAGACCCATGTGTCTGCCCGAAAATAGTTCACTTTATGCTTTCGGGCGGACACATGGGTCCGCCCCTACAGTGGATGGGAAGTAAAACCGAATGTTTACGGTATGATATGTAGTCGAATTTAATAAAAGAGATTACTTTATCACCTCACCTACATACATATTATATGATTTCTGTCCGTCACTGCTGGCATTCATCTTCTTTGCTTCTTCGCCGGTAACGATTTGTTGCATCAGCTTTTTGCAGCTTATCACTACGCAAGGCTGATTACTTCCTTGCAGATAGAAAGAAACTTTGTAGTTTTCACTCTGAGACATCAGCATATTTCCCATTGTTTTCTGAGTTTCGATGATGCAGAATGCTACTTCTTTTCCAAATAGCTGACCGAAGTCTCCCCAACATTCTTTGCCGATTTCAAACTGTTCATCGTTTCCGGCAGTGATGGTCATACGGGTAGATGCCTTAATCTGATCTTCGATGCTTGATGCAGTAGTAGTCACTGCCGGAGTATCAGCAACTTTTATTGTAGTTACGGCCTCTGTTCCACCTATAATTACCGGTGTGGTCGGAGCTACTGGAGTTGCAGTGATAACAGTAGTGGTGCTTGACACCGGAGTAGCGGTAATTCCCGGAGTAGTAGTAACTGCCATCTGGGAACTATTCAACACCTTATTACCCAATGCCTCTTGAATAGACTTGAAAAGCTGATCCTTTAAATCAATGGTTTCCCTTCTGAATTTGCCACAGATCGGAGCCAGTTTGGTCTTTGATTTGTTCAATGCCATATCGTCTACAATCCATTCTTCGGCATTGTATTTTTCTCCACCGTCGCGGGCTTCATCATACCAGTAACGGATGCGGGTCATTTCTACATCGCATTTTCCTTGTGCGCAAGTGATAAACAACTGATAATAAATCCGGGTTCTGTCCAGTGATAGCGCAGAAGATGAGAACACCAGATATTCCTCGCCGCCTGCTGCAATAGTCCCCTCGTCTTCATTAGTGTAAAGCACACGTGCATTGAATTTACCTTCGGGTTTGAAACGATTGTTCGCCCATTTCAGCATGGTATCATATAATTGTTCCTTGGTTAAAGATGGTGCCTGTATTTCGGTTTTGAAAGAGACTTTACCATCATCCAAAGTTACTGCTCCCGCCAAGTATTTGGGTTCTGTCTGCGCCATAGCGATGAATGGCAGACACATGAACATTAAAAAGAGAATCTTCTTCATAGTAACATATCTTAGTTTTATATTTTATTCCAAGCAAAGATAGAAATAAAAAAAAAGAGAAGCTATAAAGCCTCTCTTTTTTTACTTTTATTATTATTGCGCGAATTTTTACTTCACGGGTATCTTTTCGATACGTGCCTGATGGCGTCCGCCTTCAAAGCCGGTAGAGAAGAATTCTTCCAATATCTTTTCAGCCATTTCGTTATCTATAAAACGTCCCGGCATCACTAAAACATTGGCATCATTGTGTTGGCGTGACAGGTGGGCTATCTCGGGAATCCAGCATAAAGCGGCACGAATGCCCTGATGTTTATTCAGTGTCATGCTGATACCTTCACCACTGCCGCAAATGGCTATGCCTTTGTAGCATTCATCATTCTCAATGGCCAGTGCCAGTGGATGGGCATAGTCTGCATAGTCACAGCTTTCGGTGCTATAAGTTCCGAAATCTTTGTACGGATAACTTCTTTCTGCCAACCAATTCCTTACAAATTCTTTCAGTTCAAAACCGGCATGGTCGGATGCTAATCCTATTTTTCTCATGCCAGCATTTCTTTTACCTGGTTATACACATTCTGTGCGGTGAAGCCCAGCTTTTCATCCAATACTTTGTAAGGAGCAGAGAAACCGAAAGATTCCAGACCGAATACCTTACCGTTGGCACCTACCAATCCTTCGAGATTTACAGGCAGGCCAGCTGTTAATCCGAATACTTTTGCACCTGCCGGAATCACGCTGTTCTGGTATTCCTTGCTTTGGTTGCGGAACAGTCCTTCGGACGGAGCAGATACGATGCGTACCTTTACACCATCCTTGCGAAGCAATTCTGCACCGGCTTCCAAAGTAGAAACTTCAGAACCTGAAGCTACCAGGATCACATCAGGATTCTCATCAGATCCGGCAACAATGTAAGCGCCTTTGGCAGCCTGAGAGTAATCATTTCCTGCGGGCAAGTTTACGATATTCTGGCGAGAGAAGATCAATGCGGTAGGAGTGCTGGTATTTTCCATTGCCAGTTTCCATGCTACAGTGGTTTCTTCTGCATCTGCCGGACGGAGTACCAACATGGAGTTGTGTCCCTTGTGGTTTTTCAGTTTTTCCATCAAGCGGATCTGTGCTTCCTGTTCTACCGGTTCGTGGGTAGGACCGTCTTCACCTACGCGGAATGCATCGTGTGTCCAGATGAACTTAACAGGAAGTTCCATCAAGGCAGCCATGCGGATGGCAGGTTTCATATAGTCGGAGAATACAAAGAAGGTAGCACAAGCGGCAATCACACCACCGTGAAGTGCCATACCCAAACAGCAACAAGCCATAGTCAATTCAGATACGCCTGCTTGCAGGAATGCTCCGCTGAAATCGCCTTTGGTGAATGCATGAGTTTTCTTCAGGAAACCGTCAGTCTTGTCAGAGTTGGACAAGTCGGCAGAAGAAACGATCATGTTTTCTACTTCTGTTGCCAATACGCCCAGTACTTTGGCTGATGCGCTACGAGTAGCATCTCCGGCTTTCTGTTCGATGGCGCTCCAGTTTACTTTCGGAGCTTTGCCCGAGAACCACAATTCCAGTTTGGCAGCCAGTTCGGGGTTTGCTTTTACCCATTCAGCTTTCGCTGCATATTTTTCGGCAACGATCTTTTTCAGTTCTTCTGCACGCTTGGCATACAGTTCTTTCACTTCTGTGAAGATTTGGAACGGATTGGTAGGATCGCCTCCTAAGTTCTTGATTGTATTGATGTAAGCATCTCCACCCAAAGGTGCACCGTGGGTAGCACAGTTGCGCTCGTAGCTGGAATCATCCGCTTTGCGGGCGCCTTTACCCATTACAGTCTTACCGATAATCAATGTAGGTTGTCCGGTTACGGCTTTGGCTTCTGTCAGTGCGGCACGGATTGCTTCGGGATCATTACCGTTGATGGTGATGACTTTCCAGTTCCATGCTTCGTATTTCTTGGCAACATCTTCGCTGGTTACCGCTTCTGTTTCGGTAGAAAGCTGGATGTCGTTTGAGTCGTAGAACATAATCAGGTTGTCCAAGCCCAGGTGACCTGCCAGGCGCCCTGCACCCTGAGAGATTTCTTCCTGTACGCCACCGTCGGAGATATAAGCATAAATTGTCTGGCTCATAACGTCGCCTAAGCGGGCTTTCAGGAATTTAGCAGCGATAGCAGCACCTACTGCAAAGATGTGTCCCTGCCCCAACGGACCGGAAGTATTTTCGATACCGCGCATAATGTCTACTTCGGGGTGTCCCGGAGTAGGGCTTCCCCACTGGCGGAATTGTGCCAGTTCTTTCATAGTGAATTTGCCGGTCAATGCCAATGTGGAGTACAACATGGGTGACATGTGACCCGGATCAAGGAAGAAACGGTCACGACCTTCCCAACGCGGATTTTCGGGATCGTAAACTAAAAACTCAGAGAAAAGTACGTTCACAAAGTCAGCACCACCCATTGCGCCGCCCGGGTGTCCTGAATTGGCTTTCTCTACCATCGAAGCAGCCAGGATGCGGATATTATCGGCTGCGCGATTCATTAATTTATTATCGTTCATACTAGTAATGGTATTAATTTTGAGCGCAAAGATAGTTAATTCTTTTGCATTTCATTTTATCCTGTGTTACAAATACTTTATTCTTTGTATCAATAACAACGCCGGATGCCCCGTATTTGTTTTTTTATCGGATATTTATCTTTTAAATTGGATCGCTGCTTCTTCAATTGGCAATCCTGCTTTATAATTTTCGATGTATGTGTTAAAGCCTGCTACATCTTCGGCTGTGGGTGAAACTTCAATGCCGGCATCGCCTACAAACACATGATCGTCCAGGAAATCGGCAAGAGATTGTTGCTTGTCATTGTTCACCAGGTAAGATCCAAGCAGGGCAATACCCCAAGCGCCACCTTCACCGGCTGTTTCCATAACCGATATGGGGGAGTTTATGGCTGCTGCCAGTATTCTTTGACCTACGCCTTTGGTTTTGAATAATCCTCCGTGACCTGTGATTCTGTCTACTTTGATTTTTTCTTCGTTGAAAAGGATATCGTTGCCAATCTTCAGTACTCCGACCGATGCATACAAGTGGGCACGCATAAAGTTGGCAAGATTGAACTTGTCATTGGCAGAACGTATGAATAACGGCCGTCCGTCTGCAAGTCCTGTTACAGGTTCGCCCGAGATGTAGTTGTATGAAATAAGACCTCCGCAATCTGCGTTACCTGCAAGTGCATGGTTGTAGAGTTTTCCATATATCTCGTTCATGTCTACAGGGATGCCTAGGAGTTCCTGGTATTCTTTGAACAGGTTGATCCATGCATTGAGGTCGGAGGTACAGTTGTTGCAATGTACCATGGCTACCAGGCTTCCGTCCGGTGTGGTCACCATATCGATCATTTCGTAGGGTTTTGACAAATCCTTCTCCAATACAATCATGGAGAATGAAGAAGTACCTGCGGATACGTTTCCTGTACGTTGTTTTACGGCGTTGGTTGCAACCATGCCGGTTCCGGCGTCTCCTTCCGGCGGACAAACAGGTATTCCTGCTTTCAAGTGGCCTGATACATCGAGTCTTTTAGCTCCTTCGGGTGTGAGGAAACCGGCATTTTTACCGGCAGGCAATACTTTGGGCAGGATGTCCAGCAATTTCCAATTATATCCTTTGGGGGGCGATTAGCTGGTCAAACTTGCCTACCATTTCGGCAGAATAGTTTTTAGTTGTAGGGTCTATGGGGAGCATACCTGATGCATCGCCTATGCCCAATACCTTTTCACCTGTTATCTGCCAATGGATAAAACCGGCAAGAGTAGTCAGGTAATCAATATCTTTGACGTGTTCTTCATTGTCCAGTATGGCTTGGTATAAATGAGAAATGCTCCATCTTAGTGGGATATTATATACGAACAGTTCGGACAAGGCTGCTGCGGCTTGAGCTGTGTTGGTATTTCTCCAGGTGCGGAAGGGGACAAGGATTTCTTCCTTTTCATTGAATGCCATGTAGCCGTGCATCATGGCACTGACACCAATGGCTGCCAGACTTTCTATCTCTGTATCATATAGATCTTTTACGTTTGAGCGAAGATCTGCATAGCAATCTTGTAGCCCATACCAAATAGCTTCGACACTATATGTCCAAAGTCCGTCTACCAATTGGTTTTCCCAACTGTGGCTTCCTTGGGCGATGGGGTGGTTTTCCTGGTCAATCAAAACAGCTTTGATTCGTGTCGAACCGAATTCTATGCCTAGAATGGCTTTTCCTGCTTCGATGGTTGATTTTGCGTCTGATTTCATATTAAATTCTTGTGGTTAATGTAACATGGTTTTGTAGATATTGCGCAGGCGGGTGTGTCAAAACTAGAATTTGCTATCGTTTTGCTGTAGGGGCAGATTGAATCTGCCCGATAACAGTTTGCTTTGTGCGTACGGGCGGATTCAATCCGCCCCTACGGTGAACTATTTGATAGTTACTTTAGACTTTTGATACGCTCGCGCTGTGCAAATGATTAGTACATCTTAGCAAAGAGCCTTGTTCAGCATATAGTAAACTTCATTCATGCGAAGTTCCTTTTTGAAATTGCTGATAGTCGTATCTTTGTCGATGCGTATCATTTCAATGCCGGAGATTTCAGCATAGTCTTCCCAATATTCGGCTGTGAGGTCGTATGAGAAACAAGAGTGGTGAGTGCCACCTGCCAAGATCCATGCGCCTGCACCTACTTCAAAGTTAGGCATCGGAATCCAAAGTGCGGAAGCAACCGGCAACTTAGGCAACGGTTTCGGTTCAATACATTCTACATCGTTTACAATCAGACGGAAACGGTTACCCAAGTCAACCACAGTAGCAGTGCAACCTGTACCTACTTTGGAAGTAAAGACAAGACGTGCAGTCTGGCTCTTGCGGATACCTATACCTAGGAAGTGCACTTCCAAGCGAGGTTTGGAAGCAGCGATAAGCGGACAAACTTCCAACATATGTGATTGCAGGATAGAACTCTGAGCGCCATTGAAGTTCAGCGTATAGTCTTCCAAGAAAGAGCAACCTTTAGAAAGTCCCTGATTCATTACCCATACCGTGCGGTACAGAGCTGCTGATTTCCAGTCACCTTCAGCACCGAAACCATAACCTTCTGCCATCAGGCGTTGAGAAGCCAAGCCCGGAATCTGATCGAAGTAGCTACCGTCAGTCTGGCCTAAATCATCAAAGTTGGTAGTGAATCCTTTGGCACCTTTAGCTTTAAGAATGGCACGGAGAGTCAATTCAGCTTTAGCTGCATTCCATACTTTTTGATAGGCTTCTGTAGATTTGTCTTCCAATGAAGCATCGTGATCGTACTCTTTGAAGTAAGTAGCTACGAGTTCTTCTACTTCTGCATCCTTGATATTCTTGTGGTATTCCATCAGTTCGCTTGCAGGACAGTAGTCCACGTGGTAACCCATGCGTTGTTCGGCTTCTACTTTGTCGCCATCGGTTACGGCTACATTATTCATCTGGTCGCCGAAACGGATGATCAGCATATCCTGAGAATCTGCCCAACCTGCGCAAACACGCATCCATACGGCGATTTTGTGCTGAGTGTCTTCATCCTTCCAGTAACCTACCACTACTTTACGGCGGATACGCATACGGGTACAGATATGTCCGAATTCGCGGTCACCATGTGCTGATTGGTTCAGATTCATGAAGTCCATGTCCATAGTATCCCAAGGAATTTCCTTGTTAAACTGGGTGTGCAGGTGCATCAACGGTTTCTTTAACTGTTGCAAACCATGAATCCACATCTTTGCCGGTGAGAAAGTGTGCATCCAGGTGATGACACCGATACATTTTTCATCATTGTTAGCTGCTTTGAATACGGCTTCTACTTCCTTAGAAGAATTGGCTGTACCTTTATATACTACTTTCACAGGAAGTTTTCCTGATTCGTTCAGTCCGTTAACCATTTCGTTTGAGTGAGCATCTACTGCTACCACTGCGTCACCTCCGTACAGAAGCTGTGCTCCTGTTACAAACCATACTTCGTAATTTGAGAATGCTTTTTCCATGATGTTATTGTTTTATTGAGTTATTATTTCTTTTGTTTTTTATTTTTGTCCATAATAGGCATTAGGGCCGTGTTTACGGCTGAAATGCTTTTCTATCAACAAAGGATTCATTGTTAAATTCGGGTTAGCCGCAAAGGCAATGCTTGCCATCTTAGCCACTTGTTCCATTACTACTGCATTGTGTACGGCATCATTGGCATCTTTTCCCCATGAGAAAGGCCCATGATTCTTTACCAACACACCCGGAGTATGGACAGGATTCAAACTTTCGAAACGCTTCACAATCACATTGCCGGTTTCCAGTTCGTAGGCGCCTTTCACTTCTGCCTCTGTCATATCGGCAGTGCAAGGAATGGCATCGTGGAAATAATCGGCATGAGTGGTTCCGATATTAGGAACATCCAGTCCGGCTTGTGCCCATGCGGTGGCATAAGTAGAGTGGGTGTGTACCACACCGTCAATTTCGGGAAACGCTTTATATAGAACTACATGAGTGGGAGTGTCTGATGACGGACGAAGACTGCCTTCTACCACATTGCCATCCAGATCTACTACTACCATGTCTTCAGCTTTCATATCATCATAAGATACGCCACTGGGTTTGATTACTACCAAGCCTGTTTCACGGTCGATGGCAGAAACATTTCCCCAGGTAAAAATAACCAGTCCGTGTTTCACCAAATCCAAGTTGGCACGGAATACTTTTTCTTTTAATGCTTCTAACATATGTCTTAAAGTTTAAACTTGGGATCTTTGAGGTATGCTTTATCATTGAACTTATAAAGATATGCCCCTCTCCTTGATCCCGATTTATCTATTTGATCTGTTTTCTCTATGAAATCCATTTCGGCTACGCGTTTACGGAAGTTACGTTTATCCATCGGTTCTCCGTAAATCGCTTCGTACAAGTTTTGTAATTGCGTCAGTGTGAACAACTCCGGCAGTAGATTAAAACCGATAGGTTTGTCCGAAGCCTTCTGTTTCATCAATTCCCGTGCCCGTTCAATCATCTCCGGATGGTCGAAGATAAGTGGAGGTAGTTCATTGATATTGGTCCAATAGGCATTATGCTGTTGAACCAGTTCACGGTCATACTCATTGACATTAATCAAGGCATAGTAAGCAACGGAGATTACCCGTTCTCCCGGATCGCGGTTTACGTCACCAAAAGTTCCGACTTGTTCCATGTACACATTTCCCAGTCCGGTCAGTTCGGCTAATACACGTTTTGCAGCGGCATCTACGCTTTCTTCTTCTTGTACGAATCCCCCCATCAGCGACCATTTACCCATAGCGGGCTCAAAGTTTCGTTTCAGCAAGAGGAGCTTCAACTCTCCTTGGTCAAATCCGAAAATGATGCAGTCTACAGATACGTAGAACTTGGGGTTGATATTATAATAGGCTGTCATATAAGTTGGTTTTTAGGTTTAGTTGGTTTAAAGGTTGTCTTTTTCACCACAGATTACCCGGGCTTTCACAGATTGAAATGTTATAATCTGTGCAAATCTGTGCAATCCGTGGTGCTTTGACATGGCATTTACCAGAAATACCAGTAGAAAGCAGCAGTAATCCCAAGGATAATTACCGAGTGGATAATATCCCAATGATTCCAGCTACCACGCGTTGCTGCTTTTTGTTCCGGAGTTGCAGTACCGAATACCAGTCCTTGTATCTTCTCGGCAGTAGGAGCTTCCGTAGCAGGGCTAACCAAAACGACTACAATCATACAGAACGAGAACATCCATCCGCAGAAGAACAACCAGTTCATATCATAGAATAAATACTTGAACAGGCCATCGCTTGCATCCGTTGCATTGCTATAGTAAACTTTCGCTCCAAGGCGTGTCAGACCGATAATCATACCCGATAACAGTCCCCACATACCGCCTTTGGCAGAAGTACGTTTCCAGCAGATACCCAATAAGAATGCAGCTGCAATACCCGGAGCAAGTACGGACTGAACATCCTGCAAATAAGTATAAAGAACATCACCCACAGAGCGCATGATAGGAATCCACAGAATACCCAGAATCACAATCACCACTGTAGCAATCTGACCAATACCCACCAGTTTCTTTTCAGAAGTCTGCGGTTTGAATCTCTTATAAAAGTCGATAGTAAACAACATGGCCGATGAGTTGAACAAAGAAGCCAACGAGCTCATCAAAGCGGCAAGGATACCGCAAACTACCAATCCTTTCATACCGGCAGGAAGCAGTTTGACAACCAAAGTGGGGAATGCGGCATCAGCATTCGGATTACCATTGGCAAGCATCGGCAAGAAACCGCCATCGCCTATGTACTTTTGGTGCAAAGCAAATGCGATCATACCGGGAATAAGGAACAAGAATACGGGAAGTAACTTCAGATAAGCACCGAAGATAGTACCGCGGCGTGCTTCTTTTTCATTCTTACCGGATAATACACGTTGCACAATGAACTGGTCTGTACACCAGTACCAGAAACCGATAATGGAAGAACCGATCAATGCGCCCAGCCAAGGGAAGTTGGGGTCACTATTACTGCGGATCAAGTTGGTCATGGTGTCACCCTGATCATTTACGGATACGGCGCCACAGATTTTTATCATTTCTTCCCAACCACCCAGCTCTTTGAAACCAAGTACCAGGATAACCAATGAACCGAGCAACAGGATAGGAGTCTGCAATACAGAAGTATAAAGTACAGACTTCATACCACCGAAAATAGTATAAAGGGCTGTAAGGAGTACCAAGCCGATAGCGGCAATCCAAAAGAAGTCGATACCCCAAAGTTCTTTAATTCCAAATACCTGCTGGAATACCAATCCGCCGGCATATACGGTAACAGCCACTTTAGTCAATACATAGCTCACCAATGAGATGATGGACAGAATGGTACGAGATTGTGGATTATAACGGCGTTCCAAAAATTCCGGCATCGTATAAACCATGCTTCGTGTATAAAAAGGTACGAATACCCAACCCAATATCAAGATCATCCACCCCTGGATTTCCCAGTGTGCCATGGCCATACCGCTGGATGCACCGGCGCCTGCCAATCCGATTAAGTGTTCCGAGCCAATGTTTGATGCAAAGATTGATGCACCGATGGCAATCCATGTAGCATCCCTACCTCCCAAGAAGTAGTCTGCTGAGTCATTTTGTTTCTGGCTTACTACCCAGACAATAATTCCTATTAATGCCAAAAAGAATACGGCAATAACAATCCAATCTAGTGTTCCCACGTTTTTATCAGTATTTTAAGTTTAACAATTATTTCTCTACACCGAATTTAAAGATACAATGGCTGTGATAAGTCTGTCCCGGTTCCAAAATGACAGAAGGCCATTGTGGCTTGTTGGGGCTATCGGGATAGTGTTGTGTTTCCAGGCAGACTGAGGCGCGTTGCGGATAGGTGATACCTTTCTTTCCTTTTACAGTTCCATCCAGAAAGTTGCCGGTATAAACCTGAATACCCGGTTCGTCTGTATATACTTCCAGAGTGATGCCGCTTGTGGGGCTGGTCAGTTTTGCAGCCAGTTGGTTTATATCGCCTTTGGTATTCAATACCCAGTTATGGTCAAAACCATTGCCGAATTTCACTTGTTCGTTGTCGAAGTCAGTTACATCGGGTGCTATGGTTTTAGGCGTATTGAAATCAAATGGAGTATCTGCTACGGTTATCATTTCTCCGGTAGTCATGAAAGTGCTGTCTACGGGAGTGATGCTGTCGGCATTAACATAAAGAATATGGTCTGTTGCCGGATTGGCAGGATTGCCACTCAGGTTGAAGTAAGAGTGGTTGGTCATATTGATAACTGTCTTTTTGTCGGTAGTCGCTTCGTAACTTATGTCGATGCCGTTATCGCTTGTTAAGGCATAAGTCACGGTGGCTGTTACGTTTCCGGGGAAATTGGCATCTCCGTCCGGCGACTTCATTGTTAAAGTCATGGTGCTGTCATTCAGCTGATTTCCTTCATATACTTGATATTGCCATCCTTGGGGACCACCGTGCAGGCAGTGCCCGAAATTGTTTTGCGGCAACTGGATGTTTTCGCCGTCTATTACAATAATACCTTTATTAATGCGGTTGGCATAACGACCGATGGATGCTCCGAAGTCACTGGGGATATTCTGGTAATCGGCAATGCTGTCGAAACCCAAAACAACGTCTTTCATTTCACCGTTCTTGTCGGGAACCATAATAGATACGATGCGTCCGCCGAAGTTGGTAACACATACTTCCATGCCGGCAGCATTTTTCAGGGTGTACAGTTTTACGGGTTTTACGCCGTCCACCATCGTTTCATAATTAGCGGTATTCAATCCGGACTGTGTTAATGTCTCTTGTGATTGTTTGGGAGCGCACGCACTCAGCAATGTCAGTGCTATTCCTGTTCCCAGAAGTGTTTTCTTCATGCTTTTCATGATCTAAAAGTACTAATTAGTAATAGGGTTCTTATTTTGGGTGTAAAAGTAACACTATAGTTAATACGTTGGATATGAAAATAGTATGTTATGCAACATGAAAGTGTATTTTCTACACTTCTATGAAAAAGAAACAAAGAAACCGCCCTGAATTCAGAGCGGTTTCCTTATATATTAGCGAAATGGATATCTTCTTTATACGAGTTTGCGAGAACCGTCGCTAATGACTACATCGTACACTTTCGGGCTTCTGCCAAACTTTTCTTTGAAGCGTTCTTTGGCAGTAGTGATGAATGTTTCATATAGTTCATTCTTAACCAGGTTGATAGTACATCCGCCGAAGCCGCCGCCCATTACACGAGAACCGGTAACGCCGCAATCAAATGCGATGTCGTTCAGGAAGTCGAGTTCTTCGCAGCTTACTTCATACAGTTTGCTCATACCATTATGAGTTTCATACATCTTCTGGCCTACAGTTTCGTAATCACCTCTTTCCAAAGCATCACAAACATCAAGTACGCGCTGTATTTCTTCAATCACGTATTCTGCACGCATATAGTCTTCATCGCTGATGCCAGCTTTTGCTTCCTGCAACATTTCCATGGTACAGTCACGCAGGAATTCTACATGAGGATGTTTTTTCTGGATAGCAGCTACGGCAGATTCGCAGCTCTGGCGACGCTTGTTGTATGCCGAAGAAGCCAATTCGTGTTTCACAACCGAGTCAACCAATACCAAGCGGTAACCTTCCGGCTTGAACGGGAAGTACTGGTATTCCAGTGAACGGCAATCCAAACGGATCAAACTGCCTTCTTTGCCGAATACAGAAGCAAACTGGTCCATGATACCACAGTTTACACCGCAATAGTTGTGCTCTGTAGCCTGACCTACTTTGGCTAATTCGAATTTATCTATTTTGTTGTCGCCAAACAATTCGTTGATTGCGAAAGCATAAGTACTTTCCAATGCAGCCGATGAAGACATTCCGGCACCCAGAGGCACATCACCTGCAAATGCAGTATCGAAACCTTTCACTTCTACGCCACGCTTGATCATTTCGCGGCATACACCGAAAATGTATCTTGCCCAGCTAGCCTTAGGTGCATCTTCTTCATTCAGGCCGAATTCCACATAATCCTTCAGGTCGATAGAGTAAGCGCGTACTTTGTCGGTTCCGTTTGGTTTGATTTCGGCAACCATGCCTTTATCTACTGCTCCGGGGAATACGAAACCACCATTGTAGTCTGTGTGTTCTCCAATGAGGTTAATACGTCCGGGTGATGCATACACTGACCCTGTTGTACCATCAAAATGTTTGATGAAGCGACTTCTTACGTATTCTATATCCATGATATTAATAGTTTAAAGTTAATACTATATAATGCTTTTATAATTATTCTACAGGAATGTCCTTGTTTACGTTCTTGCAGCCTACCAAGCCATAGAACAACAAATAAGCAAGCAAGGCAATAATCAGCCAGTAACTAGCCATATAGCCCACTGCGTCAGAAATGAATTGTTGCAGCAACGGGAAGATACCACCACCGACAACCATCATCATAAAGATACCGGAAGCCTGTGCCGTATATTTACCCAAACCTTCTACTGCCAGATTGAAGATACCACCCCACATGATGGAAGTACACAAACCGCAGAGTACCAGGAACAATGCGCTGACAGGTACGGATGCCATCTCAAAACCGTTTTCTACACTATATCCCGGCATTGAAACTGTAATTTCTTTCGGGGTGAAGATAGCGATTAATATAAAGAAGATAGCTGTTGCAGAAACTACGATCAACTGAGTGCGTGTAGCCACTTTGCCACTGATAACGCTACTGGCAGAACGTCCTACCAACATCAGCAACCAATAAATAGCAGCGATAGCACCACCGATGGCAGCTCCGTTGGCAACCAGTCCGGCTCCCTTTTCGCTAGGATCGGCAAGGTAGAAGTTCAATGTACCCGGAATACCGATTTCAATACCTACATATACAAAGATACCGATAACACCTAATAAAGTATGACGGAAGTTCCAAGGACTGTGAGAGAATTTTTCTTTTTCGTGACCTGCTTTTCTAAGATGAGGCTCGGGGATAGCGATGAATGAAAGAGCGATAAATGCAGCAACGAATACACCCATGGCGATGAACAGCAAAGGAGCAACATCCGACATAGCAGTCTGGGCAGTTACAGAACCGATCAGCGCACCTACGAACAACGGAGTCAAAGTACCTGATAATGAGTTCAAAGCGCCACCTGCCTGAATAAGCTGGTTACCTTTGTTACCGCCACCACCTAGAAGGTTCAACATCGGGTTTACTACAGTGTTCAGCATACATACGCAGAAACCGCAGATAAATGCACCGAGCAGATAGACGATGAAGTTCATCTTAATAGCATATTCACCCAAATTGAATACATCGATGTCTGCACCGAACAAGCTGGATAAATATTGGATAAACAAACCGATAAAGCCGACAGCCATGGCAATCAGGGCAGTCTTTTTATAACCGATTTTAACAAGCATGTTACCTGATGGAATACCCATAAACAGATAGGCAAGGAAGTTCATCATATTTCCCATCATACCCAGGGTGTTTGCACCTGCATATTGGTTTTTCCATATAGTGCCAAAAGGCGCTGCTAAATTTGTAACGAAGGAAATCATCGCGAAAAGGAAGAACATTGTAATGATAGCGATGATATTACCGTTCTGTTTTTGTTGATTCATGGTTTTGAAAAAATTATAAGTTTATAAATTAGGTTATTTCATGATGTTATTTTTCTACGCCGAATTTGTAGGTTGTTACCTGATGGTAAGCTTCTCCCGGACGCAACACGCAAGAAGGGAAACGTCCTTTATTGGGTGTGTCGGGGAAGTGCTGAGCTTCGAAACAGATGGCGCTTCTTGCCGGGAAAGTTGCTCCGTGGGCCCCTTCAAAGCCGTTGTGCCAGTTGGCTGTATATACTTGCACTCCGGGTTCTGTGGTGTACACTTCCATGGTGCGGCCGCTTTCCGGTTCCACGCATTTGGCCGCAAAGCTCAATGTACCTTGTTCGCGTTTGTTCAGCACGTAGCAATGGTCATAGCCTGCGCCAAATTCCAACTGTTCAAACTTGTCATTGATTCGGCTGCCTACTGTGTGAGGAGTGCGGAAGTCCATCGGTGTACCTTCTACTTTGGCTATTTCGCCGGTAGGGATAGATACATTATCCATTGGAGTATAGAAGTCAGCATTGATGGTTACGATGTTATTTTCGACGGTTGCCGTAGGATTGGCGATGCCCGAAAGGCTGAAGAAACCGTGATGGGTAAGGTTTACGAGGGTTGTTTTGTCGGTAGTGGCATGGTAGGTAATGATAAATTCATTTTGATTGGTCAATGTGTATATTACCGTAACATCCAAATTACCGGGGAAGCCCTCTTCACCGTCTTCTGATAAATAATGCAATTTCAGGCTTTGTCCGTTTTGCTCTGCATCCCATACGCGGGCATGAAAACCGGTTGGTCCGCCGTGCAGCGAGTTAGGTCCGTTATTGATTGTCAGCGAGTATTCTTTTCCTTCCAATATGAATTTGCCTCCTGCGATTCGGTTTCCGTAACGACCGATAAGGGTGCTGAGGAAAGGTTCGTGACTGTTTATTACGTGGTCTATACTATCATGTCCCTGAATGACATTGGCATATTTACCGTTTTTATCCGGAACCATGATGGCTAATACCGCACCACCATAGTTAGTGACAGCTATTTCAGCTCCGTTCTCGTTTTTCAGTATGAAAAGGTCCGTTTGTTTCCCGTTCACTGTTTTCTGAAAATCGGCCCGTTTCAGGCCGCATAAATTCTCATCGGAAGTAGATATGTTTATCATGTTATCAAAAATCTTTTTATTAATATAAAACTATATGCAAATAAAAAGATTTTCTTCGGTATTCCCAAACTTTTTGCAAGAAAGTGAGCTTCTTAAACGTGAAATTTTAATAAATCAGCCACTATAAAGCTGCTTCCGCCAACAAATATGAAGTCATTTTTGTTAGCCGCTTCCCGGGCGGCGGCAACGGCCGTCTGTACGTCAGGATAGGACTTCCCTTGCAAACCGTATGGGTGGGCCAGGCTTTGAAGTTCTTCTTCGAGTAAGGCGCGCTTTACACTTGCTTTGGTAAAATAGTAAACAGCATTCTTGGGGAGCATGGCCAATACTCCGTTGATATCCTTGTCATTTACCATGCCCATGACGATATGAAGCTGTTGATATTTCTGATGTTCTAATTGTTCCACTATATAGGAGATGCCTCCCACATTGTGTCCGGTGTCGCAAACTAAAGCAGGGGAGTCCTCCAATTTCTGCCATCTTCCCATTAATCCGGTCAGTTCACATACTTGTGAGAAGCCTTTGCGTACATCTTGTTCCGTAAATTGGCAACCCATTTGTTTCAGCCTGCGGATGGCGGATAGTAAGGTATTTGTGTTCTTTAATTGGCAAAGTCCTCCCAGTTCACCTTCCAGATTCTTATAGTCGGCAGTCTGGTAGATGCGCTTTCCTTTTTCATTTACACTGGAATCGTGCAACAACTGTTCTTCTTCTGAAAATATAATCGGGGCATTTACTTCTTTGGCACGGGCCATAAAGACCGGTTTTGTTTCGGGAGTCGTTTCTCCGATAATCACGGGGATGCCTTCTTTGATGATTCCGGCTTTCTCTCCGGCTATCTTTTCCAGCGTGTTTCCTAAGAACTGTACGTGGTCAAAACTGATATTGGTAATGATGCAAAGTTCCGGATGAATGATGTTTGTACAGTCCAACCGTCCTCCCAGTCCCACTTCTATAATGGCTACATCTACTTGCTCTTGGGCAAAGTAATGGAAAGCCATGGCGGTGGTCAGCTCAAAGAAAGAAGGGTGCAAGGGTTCGAAGAAATCACGGTGCCGGGCTACAAAGTCTACCACAAAGTCTTTAGGGACAGGTGTTCCATTGATTCGGATTCGTTCACGGAAATCTATCAAGTGGGGAGAGGTGTATAATCCGGTTTTGTATCCGGCGGATTGAAGGATGGCCGCCAAGGTGTGGGAGCAAGAGCCTTTTCCATTGGTGCCTGCTACGTGGATGGTGCGGAAGTTACGATGGGGATGATTGAAATGCTCATCCAAGAGGTATGTATTTTCCAATCCTTCTTTGTAGGCATCTTTTCCTATCTGCTGGAATAGGGGGGCGCTATTGTATAAATAGTCGAGTGTTTCTTCGTAATTCATAATGAGTGATTTTATTCACCACAGAGTTGCACAAAACTGTTAATATAAGTCGAATGTAACTTTATCCCCTCTTGAGAGGGGTAGGGGTGTGTGAAAAACATCTACTTTGATATATAGTTCATGTAATCTAACACACCCCCTACCCCCTCTCAAGAGGGGACGAGGATAGTCAGACTCTGGTTGGGAGCAACCTTGCGCATGAACCGGAATTAGTCAAAGAAATTCTTGAACTTCTTGAATATCTTTTCCTTAACGCTCATATTCGGCTGGAAATTATCCGATTCCTGCATCTTCTCCATAGCTTGCTTTTCGTCCTTGCTCAAAGTTTCGGGAACATACACACTTACATTAACCAATAAGTCCCCTGTGCCGCTACTGTATCCATAACTGTTTACATTAGGCAACCCTTTACCGCGCAGACGCAAAACCTTGCCCGGCTGAGTACCCGGGTCTATTTTAACTTTTACTTTACCATCAATGGTCGGTATCTCTGCCACACCGCCCAGGGCAGCAGTGGGGACACTGAGCAACAGATTGTAAATCAAGTCATTCTCATCGCGTACCAATTCCGGATGCGCTTCTTCTTCAATGATTACAAGCAAATCACCGGGTACTCCGTTATGCTTGCCCATATTTCCTCTGCCATTGACAGTAAGTTGCATCCCTTCGGCTACTCCGGCAGGGATCTTAACCTCTACCACTTCTTCGCCATATACGATTCCTTCACCCGAACAAACCTTACATTTATTCTTGATGATCTTTCCTTCGCCGTTACACTGCGGACATACGCTTTGTGATTGTACCATCCCGAAGATGCTCTGCTGGGTACGGGTAATACCTCCCGTTCCGTGGCAGGTAGGACACGTTTCTGTTCCTCCCTCTCCTTCGGCGCCCGAACCATGGCAATGGTCGCACTTCACGTACTTTTTCAGCTTGAACTTCTTTTCTACTCCCGTAGAAATATCTTTCAGATTCAGCTTCACCTTTACACGCAAGTCCGATCCGCGGAACTTACGCTGCGAAGACCGTCCGCCGCCTCCGCCAAAACCGAAGCCGCCTCCGAAACCTCCTCCACGTCCGCCGAATATATCGCCGAACATAGAGAAAATATCATCCATAGACATACCTTGGCCGAATCCTTCAAAACCGCCACCGGCAGCTCCGCCCATGCCTGCATGTCCGAATTGGTCATAACGGGCACGTTTGTCCGGATTGCTCAATACATCGTATGCCTCGGCAGCCTCCTTGAATTTTTCTTCTGCCTCCTTATCGCCCGGATTCTTGTCGGGGTGATACTGTATTGCTTTCTTGCGATATGCTTTCTTTATAACGTCAATAGTGGCTGTCTTTTCCACTTCCAGCACTTCGTAATAGTCTCTTTTTGCCATGTGTTTATGATACTATTTTTATTGAGCCACGACTACTTTGGCGTGGCGTATTACTTTGTCGTTCAGGGTGTAACCGGTCTGCACACAATCCAGAATCTTTCCCTTCTGTGCCTCTGTGGGTGCCGGTACCAGTGCAATGGCTTCGTGATAGTCCGTATTGAACTCCTGTCCGTCGGTTTCTATCTTCTGCAAGCCTTCCTGGGTCAGAACTTTCAGGAATTTGTTGTATATCAGTTCAATGCCTTCACGCATTGCCTTTACATCATCCGAAGTTTCCGAGGTCTTCACTGCCCGTTCCAAATCGTCCAAAATAGGAAGAATAGCCGAGATGGTCTTTTCACCACCGTTTTTAATCAATTCTGCTTTCTCCTTCATGGTACGTTTGCGATAGTTGTCAAACTCGGCAGAGAGACGCAGATATTTGTCATGCTGATCTTCTATGGTCTTTTGAGCTTCTGCCAATTCCTTGTTCAACTTCTCGTCAGCATTTTGCTCCTCTGCCGCTTCCTGCTGAGTTTCTTCATCAATAGTCGCTTCTGCCGCTTCTTGATTTTTCAAAACTTCCTCATCCTGAGGTTGGTTATTCTCTGTTGGGTTCATATTCTTATTATACTTTTTGTTTTTCTTATTCTTACTCATAATCGTCAGGGTTTTTAGGTTAATTCATTGCTAACAAATTTCGTGCCTAGTTGTTTCCCCGGACTAATAATTTTGCAAAAGTACGGAAATTCTGTCACACTGGCATACTTTTCTGAATTAAAATGCCTACCTTTGCAACCTCAAAATAAGGAATAACATATAAAATAAGGTATATAATAGGATGATTACAGTTTCAAACCTAGCCATTCAGTTTGGTAAAAGAGTGTTGTATAATGACGTAAATATGAAGTTTACAAACGGAAATATTTACGGGGTTATCGGTGCAAACGGCGCCGGAAAATCTACTTTCCTGAAAGCGATTTCGGGTGAGTTGGAACCGACTAAAGGGTCGGTAACGTTGGGACCTGGCGAGCGTCTTTCTGTGTTGAGCCAGGACCACTTTAAGTGGGACGAACACACCGTAATGGACACGGTGATGATGGGACACACGGTGTTGTGGGACATCATGAAGCAACGTGAAGAGCTGTATGCCAAGACCGACTTTACGGACGAAGATGGCTTGAAAGTTTCCGAGTTGGAAGAAAAGTTTGCCGAGCTGGACGGCTGGAATGCAGAGAGCGATGCCGCTTCTTTGCTGAGCGGGCTGGGCATAAAGGAAGATAAGCACTATCTGCTGATGGGCGACCTGAGTGGTAAGGAAAAGGTGCGTGTCATGTTGGCACAGGCACTTTATGGAAATCCCGATAACTTGCTGCTGGATGAGCCTACCAATGACTTGGACATGGACACGGTGATGTGGCTGGAAGAATATCTTTCCAACTTTGAGCACACGGTGCTGGTGGTGAGCCACGACCGTCACTTCCTGGACTCGGTTTGTACACACACCGTCGATATTGACTTCGGCAAAGTAAATATGTTTGCCGGTAACTATACTTTCTGGTATGAATCAAGCCAGTTGGCACTCCGCCAGCAGCAGAACCAGAAGGCGAAGGCTGAAGAAAAGAAGAAAGAACTGGAAGAATTTATCCGCCGCTTCAGTGCCAATGTGGCTAAGAGCAAGCAGACTACCAGCCGTAAGAAGATGTTGGAGAAACTGAATGTGGACGAAATCAAACCTTCTTCCCGCAAGTATCCGGGTATCATCTTTACTCCCGATCGTGAACCGGGCAATCAGATTCTGGAAGTTTCGGGCTTGCGTGCCGAGACGGAAGATGGCATCGTGTTGTTCAATGATGTCAACTTCAACGTAGAGAAAGGGGACAAGATTGTATTCCTGAGCCGTGACCCTCGTGCCATGACTGCTCTTTTCGAAATCATTAATGAGAATCGCAAGCCACAGGCGGGCAAATTTGCCTGGGGTGTTACCATTACTACGGCATACCTTCCGGTAGATAATACCAAGTTCTTTGAGAGCGATTTGAACCTGGTGGACTGGTTGAGTCAGCTTGGTGAGGGTAATGAAGTATATATGAAAGGCTTCCTGGGACGCATGTTGTTCTCCGGTGAGGAGGTGTTGAAGAAAGTAAACGTACTTTCGGGAGGTGAAAAGATGCGTTGTATGATTGCCCGCATGCAGTTACGTAATGCAAACTGCCTCATTTTGGATACTCCTACCAACCATTTGGACTTGGAATCTATCCAGGCGTTCAATAACAACCTGAAGTCTTATAAAGGAAACGTATTATTCTCGTCTCATGACCACGAATTCATTGAAACCGTTGCCAACCGTATCATTGAATTGACTCCGAATGGTATCATTGACAAGATGATGGAATATGATGAGTACATCAGTTCCGAGCATATCAAGGAGATGCGTGCCCGCATGTACGGTGATAATAAATAATCAAGCAATAGATAAACTATAAAAAGAGAGAGCTGCTGGGAGCAATTGTTCCTGTGGCTCTCTTTTCTTTTCGGCTCTTTGTGGTTGAGAGACGGTTTTTATTCTAAATGAAGCGATGAATCCATAGGCGTTGACTTTATAGTATAGCGCAGCCTCCCTCTTCAAAAGCTACTCTTTCTACACATCTCCGTTAACATTTTCAGTAACGCTTTCATCCACTGTAGGGGCGGGGTTTGCCCGCCCGGAAACAGTTCGCTTTGTGTATTCGGGCAGGCAGACCCTGCCCCTACAGTGGATGAAAGCGTTACTGAAAATGTTAACGGAGATGTGTAGAAAGAGTAGCTTTTGAAGAGGGAGGCTGCGCTATACTATCTTAAAGTTAACGTTTATGTGTCAAATCCTTCATTAACTAGTAATATGCTGGTTATAAAATAGTTATCATGAACAATTTTATCTCGATTCCTTCATAAAATGAATCATTTTTGATAATCATTTCACGCAAATCCCAGTCTTAGCCCCATCTTTTTATCCTTATCCAAACAGGTGTGTCCCCCGTATGCAGCCACTCCATTCCCTCACTCCATCTTCAACCACATTACAATAAACCTTCCCCCCTGTCTTTATCTGTTTTTCTCCCTGTCGAAATCGGTTTTTCGGCCGTTCATTATTATCATTTCACTAAAGTAATGAGAACTCATCACTAAGGTGATCATTTCTCATTACATAAGTGATCATATCTCATCACTCTAGTGAAACGATAATAACGAAAGGACAAAAACACAACATTGACAGGACAAAAAAGAATAATCTCCCAGACATTGATGCTTAATCACTTTTCCTCCCAAACACGCCGTAAGAGCTTGTAAATCGCCTTTTCATGTATTACCTTTGTCATATCAGAAACCAATAAACAAAAGAAAATGAATAGAAAATTATTAAACAAAGCAATGAAAAGACTAGCAGTAGAAAAATGTAGTAAAGAATGAGCCTCAAAAAGAGCTATCTGCCTCATTATCAAAAGACAAGAATGGAAACATAAACAAAGAACAAGAATAACTTGAGCAGTTCTTACTAGCATGCTATGACTTTCGTTTCAACGTGCTGATAGAACAAACGGAATACCGCAAAAAAGAGAAAACACTATATATAAGGTGATAAGCCAACGTATACTGAACAGCCTGTGCCTGGAAGCACGCACCCGCCACATCAACTGCTGGGACAAGGATGTGTCCCGACTGGTCAACTCAGAACAAATACCGGATTACCACCCACTGCTATCCTATATGGATACCCTTCCCGAATGGGACGGCAAGGACCGAGTGACTCCACTGGCACAACGTGTTTCAAAAAAGAGCTTTTGGATAAACTGTTTCCACCACCGGATGCTGGGCGTAGCCTCCCAATGGGACGGACGCATGGACCGTTGCGCCAACGCCATAGCCCCCATGCTGGTGAGCCGCGAACAGGGAAAGTGAAATCCACCTTCTGCAAACTATTTGAAAGCTGAACCATTCATGAAGGAATCAGATACGAATTGTTCATGGTAATACGCTGATAAACAACGTGCTACAGGCAAATGAAGCTTTTGAAGGAATTTAAGCGTTAACTTGGTTCACTGAGTGGCTTCGAAAGGGGGAGTCCGTGCTATACAATCTTAAAGTTAACGCCTATGAGGCGATGAATATAAAAATCTATGTAAATGAATGATTTTCCATGTATTTATATTGCGTTTTGTGTTATTTTTGCATCAATAAAATAACAATGTAAGATGATACTCATGAAAAACTTGATTCTGATTTTTATCTTTGCTACTGTGAGTTTGAATATGGCAGCTTCCAGCCCTACCCATGTTATTATCACTGCCGGACAATCTAATACGGACGGGCGGACACCCAATGAAGATTTGCCGGCATATATTAAGGCCTTGGCTACGGATACGGCAGGATATGCCGAAGGTGCCTATCGTTATTGTCAGATTGCACAGAATGATGCCGAAGGAAGATTTGTGCCTTTTTGGCCTCGCGCCATGCGTAGCGGAAAAAGTAATATGTGGGCTTTTGATGCGGTGACGTACTATTGGTTGGAACAGTTGTTGCAGGAAAAGTTTTATGTTGTTAAATGGGTGGTTGGAGGAACATCCGTTGCGCCTGATTATAATGTTCCCAAGGGACGTTTCTGGTCTGCAAATCCTGAATGGCTGGCACAAACAAAGGCTACTTCTGAAGGAGGGAACTCCTTGTTACTCTCTTTTATTCAAGAGATAGACGTATGTATTGACAGGACTCTTTCCCGTCTGAAAGATGGATATCAGATCGATGCATTTCTTTGGCATCAAGGAGAGAGCGACTATGCAAAGAGTAAAGACTATTATAATAACCTGAAAGCGGTGGTGGCCTATGTACGTGCGCATCTGACAGAAAAAACAGGGAAGGATTATTCACGTTTGCCTTTTGTTTTCGGTACTGTCGCCCGAAGCAATAAAAACTTTAGTCAGGAAGTGGAAGATGCGATGAAGCGTTTGGCCGCTGAAGATCCTGATATGCATCTGATAGATATGTCGGGTGCTGAACTGTTGGGTGACAAACTGCATTTCACAGCACATTCGACAGAGTATTTGGGAAAGCAGATGTATGAGCAGTTGGAGCAAATCATCAAAGGGACTTCCGCTCAGACGGATGAATGGGGAGGGAAATTATCCGGATCTCATTCCAGATAATCTCCATCAAAAGATAAGGGCAAAAGTCCGCCAACGCCTTCTAATATATAAATATCCGATTTGCTATAAAGCAGAATCCGCATGGGCTTTCCGTATCGTTTCTCTGTTTCCAGCAATACCTGTCGGCAAGCTCCGCAAGGGGGAATAGGGGTATCCAGAAAGTCGCTTTCTGTGCGTGCGGCAATGGCGAGTGTTTTTACTGCCTGGTCCGGATATTGGGAGTTGGCATAAAACAAGGTGGTGCGTTCTGCGCACAGTCCGGAAGGATAGGCGGCATTCTCTTGGTTCGTACCTGTTACTACCACGCCATTTTCCAATAGTGCGGCAGCTCCTACGGAGAAATGCGAATAGGGTGCATAACTTCTTTGCGTTGCCTCGCGTGCGACGTCTATCAGCTGGCGGTCTTCTTCTGCCAGTTCGTCATAGTGACGTGCTTCTATATTTATTTCCAGTTTGATTTGTTTCATGGTAGGTACTCATTTGTTTTCTTGCAAATGTAATGTTTTGTTTTTAATATCCAAATGTTTCTTTTCTAAATTCATGCTTTGATTTCTCTTTATTCTTAATTACTTTTGTCTTCCGTAGATGATACGAAAAACAGTAAAACTAAGAATTACCATGAAAAGATTACTACTTTCTTCTTTCTTATGTATGGGGATATTATTCTCAGTGTCAGCACAAAAAGTTGCTCCGGCTATTCCTTCCGATCCTCGGATAGAAGCCAATATAGCCACTTGGCTTCAGAAAATGACTTTAGATGAGAAAATAGGACAAATGTGTGAAATCACAATAGACGTGATAACCGATTTTCCTGCCAGTAAGGACGGTTGCCGGCTGAGTGAAGCTATGCTGGATACCGTGATCGGTAAATATAAGGTGGGCTCTATTCTGAATGTACCTTTAAGTGTGGCTCAGAAGAAAGAAAAATGGGCGGAATTGATCAAACAGATTCAGGACAAGTCGATGAAAGAAATCGGCATACCTTGTATATATGGTGTAGACCAGATTCACGGAACCACTTACACGCTGGATGGCACTCTGTTTCCGCAAAGCATCAACATTGCTGCTTCCTTCAACCGCGAACTGGCACGCAAAAGTGCGGAAGTCTCTGCCTATGAAACCAAAGCCGGATGCATTCCCTGGACGTATGCTCCGGTCATGGATTTGGGGCGCGATCCCCGTTGGCCCCGTATGTGGGAGAGCTTTGGTGAGGATTGCTATGTAAATGCCGAGATGGCAGTGCAAATGGTGAAGGCATTTCAAGGAACAGATCCGAATCATATTGGTGAGAACAATGTGGCCGCTTGCATCAAGCATTTTATGGGGTATGGCGTTCCGGTGTCGGGAAAAGACCGCACTCCGTCCTCTATCTCCAAAGCAGATTTGCGCGAAAAGCATTTTGCTCCTTTTCTGGCTTCCCTTAAGGCGGGTGCCCTGTCTCTGATGGTTAATTCGGGGGTGGATAACGGACTTTCTTTCCATGCCAATAAGGAGTTGCTGACCGGATGGGTGAAAGAAGACCTGAACTGGGATGGTATGATTGTGACCGACTGGGCGGACATTAACAACCTCTGTGTCCGCGACCACATTGCCGCTACCAAGAAAGAGGCGGTCAAGATAGCCATCAATGCAGGTATTGATATGTCTATGGTTCCCTATGAAGTAAGTTTCTGTACCTATTTAAAGGAATTGGTGGAAGAAGGGGAGGTGCCCATGTCTCGTATTGATGATGCCGTGGCTCGTGTCCTTCGTTTGAAGTATCGTTTGGGATTGTTTGAAAATCCTTATTGGGATAGTAAGAAGTATGATAAATTTGCTTCTCCCGAGTTTGCCCAAGCAGCTTTGCAGGCGGCAGAGGAATCGGAAGTGTTGCTGAAGAATGAAGATAACCTGCTTCCTCTAGCTAAAGGAAAGAAAATATTGCTGACCGGACCGAATGCGAACTCTATGCGTTGCCTCAATGGGGGATGGTCTTATTCATGGCAGGGGGATAAAGCCGATGAGTATGCACAGGCTTATCATACTATTTATGAGGCTCTTTGCAATAAGTATGGTAAAGAGAATGTGATTTATGAACCGGGGGGTGACTTACAAAACCGGCGGAAAGAGCCTTTGGTGGGAGGAAAACGAACCACAGATAGATAAGACAGTGAGTGCTGCCGCCAATGCAGATGTGATTATAGCCTGTATCGGTGAAAATTCTTATTGCGAAACGCCGGGTAACCTGACGGATCTGAATTTGTCTATCCACCAAAAGAATTTGGTGAAGGCTTTGGCTGAAACGGGCAAGCCTATTCTGCTTGTCCTGAATGAAGGCCGTCCGCGCATTATCAATGATATTGTTCCTTTGGCAAAAGCTATTGTTCATATCATGCTTCCAAGCAACTACGGGGCGGATGCATTGGCCAATTTGTTGGCGGGTGATGCTAATTTCAGTGGAAAGTTGCCGTTCACCTATCCTCATCTCATCAATTCACTGGCTACTTATGATTATAAGACTTGTGAGAATATGGGGCAGATGGGAGGTAATTATAATTATGATGCTGTGATGGATACGCAGTGGCCTTTCGGTTTTGGAATGAGTTATACCACTTATAGATACAGTCATTTAAAGGTTAATCAATCTAGTTTTAAAGCAGATGATGAGATGGTGTTTACCGTCGATGTAACCAATACGGGGAAAGTAGCAGGCAAGGAGAGTGTATTGCTTTATTCCAGTGATTTGGTGGCTAGTACTGCTCCGGATAATATCCGTTTGCGCAATTTTGAAAAGGTGGATTTGCAGCCGGGTGAGACAAAGACTGTTACTATGAAGTTGAAAGGCAGTGACTTGGCTTTTGTTGGTTATGATGGAAAATGGAGATTGGAAGAAGGGGATTTCAAGATGAGATGTGGGGATCAGGTTCTGGATATCCGGTGCGATGAGACAAAAGTTTGGGAGATGCCGAATAGATAACTGTTTACTGTAAGAAAACAGAAGTAACTTTATTCTCTCTTGGGAGATACTCTTTCTACAAATCTTGTTAACATTTCCCGTAGGGGCAGACCCATGTGTCTGCCCGAAAATAGTTCACTTTATGCTTTCGGGCGGACACACGGGTCCGCCCCTACAGGAGGATAGCAGCATTACGGTAAATGTTAACGGAGATATGTAGAAAGAGTGTCTCAAGAGGGGATGAAGTTACTTCCGACTATTGTCATCTTTATGCTATCCCCATTATTTAGATATTCCCAATATCTCCCTAGCCTTATCCTTGCTCGAAATGAAATCCAGAGAATTTACAATGTCATCATAATTTATCGTATCAGCTATATGCCCTTTTAATACTTTCAGCATTTTCAACTTATCATCATCAAAAGTGTAAAGTATGAACTGAAGGCACTGTGCACAACTGAACTTCTTGTCCCTGATCGATCGTTCCAATGTTGACTCTTTGAATACCGAGTTCTTAACTTCGTTGTACACTTCATCAAATTCGTTATCCTCTACAGAGCCAACTACACTCAGTGATACTTTATGAGAATTTAAATTCCCTACGGAAGAACCTCTGGATATTTCATTGTAGGAATCCATGCTTTTTACCACATCATCTTTAAATTCCACGATCAGGTATTGGCGATAGATTCCTCCACCATTTTGATACTCCCATTGCTCCAAATCACCATCAAAACGCCGAAAATCCGGTTTACCAAGAATCTGACCGGCTTCTTCTTTCGTCATACCTCTTTGTATCTTAAAAGCCTTATCACTGGTGGTTTCTCCCAAAGTGACGCAACTACCCAGCATCATGCTGATAGCCAAGGTGAATAATATTTGTTGTAATCTTCTCATAATATTGTGTTTTTTGTGTTGTTCTTGGATGCATATTACCATCTACCGGATATGCCTAATATCTTTTTTGCATCATCTTGTTTGAATAAAGAATCGAACTTCTTGACTATTTCTTCACCATTTTCTCTGTCCACGAGGCGTTCAGACATCATTTTTAAGACCTTCATCTTTTCATCATCCCAAGTGAAGATAGACATAAGGCGGGCACATTGGTTGCAAGTGAAATAACCATTGGCTACTCCCACTGACAGCAGTTCCATTTGGTCGTCTTTGAATGGTTTTCTCTTTACCTTATTATATAGGTTATCAAAATTCTGTGCACTCATCGGTCTGTGCCTTGGTCTGTGATTGTCCGGATGGTTCGGGCGTCTGGGTGGCTCTATCGTAATGACTTCGGCAGGAGGACATACCGCAACGGGCGGCATTGCAGGTTGTGAACCGTCAAAACTATCCATGTTACTTACATATCCATCTGTGAAGTTAATGATAATTCTTGTTTCTTCACCGGTCAGGGCATGTACTTTCTGGTATTCCCATTGCTCTCCTCCTTCATCAAAACGATGATAAGTCGGCTTTCCCAAAATCTCGGTCACTTCTGCCTGAGCCATACCCGGTTTTATTTTCATAAAGGTATTGCTGCCTTGCAAGGTTAATCCACTTCCACAACTACAGATCATGGCGCCTAGTGCTAACGCTAATACAGTTTGTCTTAATCTTCTCATATCTTTGTGTTTTTTGTTTGAGACAAAGGTAAGTCAGGAAAAAGTATATTCATCTATCTTTTCCCCTATTTATTTTTAGGGATTTCCCTACCATTTGCTGTTAGATTCAATTTATTTTAACCGGAAGATTAATTAATGCAAAATCCGATCCCCCTGTTTTAACTTCCTCCTGTTTGAAGGTTCTAACCTATAAACAATTGAAGGATAGATGATAAACGAAGATAAAATCCGGGAGGCTTGTGCTTCCAGTTTGGAACGAGGATTCAAACTGTTGATGGATAGTTTTCAACAACCGATATATTGGCATATCCGGAGGCTGGTTGTGTCGCACGAAGATGCAGAAGATATTCTTCAAGAAGTCTTTATTCGCATTTTCCGCCATCTGGCTCAATTCAGGGAAGAAAGTTCGCTGAGTAATGGATTTATAGGATAGCAACTAATGAGTGCCTTCGATTCTTGAATACACGTAAGGAGCAAGCTATTTCGGCAGAAGAAGTGCAGGAAGAACTGATGGGCAAGCTGATGGCGTCTGACTATGTGGATTATGAGAATGAGATGGCTGTGAAATTTCAGCAAGCAATCCTGATGCTTCCCGAGAAGCAACGGGTAGTTTTCAATCTCCGATATTATGATGAGTTGGAGTATGATGAAATAAGCCGGATAACGGAGACGAAAGTAGATACGCTGAAAGTGAATTATCACTATGCAAAAGAGAAAATAAAAGAGTATATGATAAATAATTAAAGATATGGTAGAAAAAGACTTTGATTTTAAGAATGTTGGAAAGCAGATGCCTTATCGCACTCCCGATGGTTTCTTTGAAAAGGTGCAGGAGCAGGTAATGGAGCGTGCGCAGGGCGGAAAGCGTAAGAAACAGCATCGGATGAAACTTATTATTTCGGCTACTCTTGCTGCTGCGGCTGTTTTATTGGGAGTCATTTTCTTCCCGGCATCACAACCGGAGGTAGAACAGTTGTCTGCCACTTCGCTTATCGTATCTACGGATTTAGACTATTCTTGTTCGGATGTAATGGATCAATATATTGAGTCCATGACGGATGAAGAATTGGCAGAATGGGTGGAATTATCAGATAATGATATATTTATAAATTGATTAATTACTAAAACAACAAAATTATGAAGACAAGAAAGTTTTTAATGGTATTGGTAGCCATTTTTATGGGAAGCCAGGTGGCTCTTTTTGCACAGGAAAAGAATGATGCAAGACCACAGGGAAGACAATTTTCTAAAGAACAAATGCAGGAAATGCAGTGTAATCAGATTATAAAAGGATTGGCACTGGATGATGCAACGGCAGCAAAGTTTACTCCTGTTTACAAGAAGTATATGGAGGAGATGAGTGCCACGCGTATGATGAATGCTCGTAAGAAAACCGAAAATAAGACTACTGCGGACAAGCAGGCTCCGAAACCGGTTCCTACAGATGCAGAGGTGGAACAAGCAATCAAGGCTCGTTTTGCTCAAAGCAGAAAGATGCTGGATATCCGTGAAAAGTATTATAATGAATTCCGCAAGTTTCTTTCTCCTAAGCAGATTCAGAAAATGTATAATATGGAAAAGCGGAATGGTGATAAGCTTCGTAAGGAGATGAACAAGAGGTAAGGTGCTAAAGGACAACATGATGGTAAAAGACGTGTTGCTCAAAGCCATGCCAAGAAATAAAGTTTCATAGTTCTATTCTCTTAGTGGCTGCTGTTTGCGGACAGCCACTAAGAAAGAATAGAAGGTTAAGGTTAAAAAACTGATGAACTAGATTTTATAAATATTATTTAGTGAAATATCCTACTATGTAGTTTTGACCTTTAGTTATAGTGAAAAGGTATTCTCCCTTTGGAAGGGATGTAATAGAGGTAGGATATTCTGTTCCAGCAGGAATTGTTACTACTGTAGAATATACTACGTTTCCAGATAAGTCTTTGATTTCAATCGAAAGATTATCCAACTGTTTTCTTGAATAGATGTAGATAGCATCTTCATCTTGTGATAATACTGGTTCTGAAGAAATAACAGAACGGTCATCTGCTCTACCCCAATTCTTGTCGCTTACATGAATTGCGCAAATACTAGTGGGTATCAATGTGAAAAGTATTACCCCTAATATAAATCCTTTTAATTTCATTGCACTAAGGTTTTTAATTTGGCTACAAATATACACTTGAAATCTTGAGAACTTGCTATTAAATCGTTTACTTTTCGTTTACAATTGGCTATTTTACTTATAAATTGATGATAAATCTATCCAGCATTTCAACTGCACCTTCTGTTCCATGAAATTTTTTATAAAGACGTGTACGAGCTATTGATATAGCTGGCTTAGATCGATTAACAAGTTTGGCGATTTCTTTTACTTGCATTGAAATCTTGATTAAATAACATATACGTAATTCTAATAGAGAGAGTTGTGGATATAGCGCATATAAACGATTGGTGAAATCATGATATGTTTTATCTATAGCCATTTGCAATTCGGTCCATTCATTCTCTGTTATTTTAATATTCGCGTTATTACCAGCTTTGTGAAATAATAGATATATTTGAGATTGTTCAAATGTTGATTCTAATAAGCTTTGCTCTTTCCGTATGGCAATAACTTGATGATTAATATGTTCTAATTGCTCTTTTTGAGATTGGATAATTCGTTTATTTACAAAATCATTTTCTTCTGCTTTATGTAATAGCATCTCTAATTTTGTTATTTCTTTTTTGTTATTTTCTATCCTTTCTATACTTTGTGCATATTGTTCTTCTTTGATTCTGCGTAATTCTCTTTCTTTTTCAATAACTCTTTGCTTTTTCTTTTTTATATACACAATACTGAAAAGACTTATGGTTATAAGCATCATAATAACAAATAAAAGTCTGTATACTTGAACTCTTTTATTTTCATTAGCTAATTTGAGTTCATTATTTTCTTTCTCTGTATGCTGGTAATTATATAAGGCTTGTATTTTACTAATAGCTTCAGTTTGTGTGATATTATTAATTGAATCTCTTAACTTAATAAATTGGTATGCATATTCTAGGGCTATTTGATAGTTTTTCTTTTCTGCTTCGATTTGTGAAAGGTGTATATAGGCGTGTCTTTGTTTATAAATATCTGTAGATTTGACTATTTGGTTCAGATAGTGTTGAGCAGAATCTAATTCTCCTGTTCTTTTATATAAAATTCCTAAATTTAATATTGCATTTTCAATATCAAACTTTTCTTTGATAGCCTTTTGTAACATTCTTTTTGCTGAATCAATTTTTCCAATATCAGAATACACACATCCCAATTCACTTAGCAAACTATTGGCAATTTGTTGGTCATTTGTTTTTGAAACATATTCGTATGCTTCTCTGTAATAATATAAAGCACTATCTTGTTTTTCTTGTGCATAATATATCCGAGCTATATTACGTATAGTAATAGCTGTTTTTACTTGGTCTTTAAGACAAGAATATAAATCTAGAGCATGTTTACTAAACTTTAGTGATTCATCATACAATCCTTGATATGAAAATAAAGTAGCCATTTGTCCATAAGTTTGTGCCAAAAGATCATACCGCTTGCTATCTTTACCCACATCTATAGCATCTTGAAAAGCTTTCAAAGCCCTAGGAGCATCATTCATATCCCTATAAACACTCCCCATATAATAATAAGCTTCCATTAACTTATCATTATTACCATAATCTTCATAAAATTGAGTAATAACTTTAATCAGTGAATCTGACGTATGGTATATATACAGTTTGTCCTTAGCCTTAATCGTCAATAAATAATAATACATCTGCGTTTCTTTCGGCTCACCTTTAATCTCCTTTTCCAATGAAGAAAGGTAAGCTAATGCACTATCAGGGTGTTCTATGATACATTCTTCTGCCTGTATCATAGCTTTAGGATAGTGTGTCTTACTTGTGCAGCAAGATAGTAATAGTCCTATCAATAGTATTATAGTAGTCTGCGTTTTCATCTTAGCAGCAAAGATACGAAGATTTTTCTCCTAAGTACGAATAAAGCGAGGAAAACGATTGTATGAAGACGAATAAAATTCGTATGTTTGCAACGATAAACCAGAAGTATCTAATCTTTTAAAAGGAAAAAGACTATGAAAGTACAGAAATTAAATGAAACAGTGAAGAATGCACAAAATATACCGGCATTATTTGATGATAAGGAAATTGCATTCCAACCGATTGATGTTGTAAATTGGCAAACATACCCTTATAAGCCGAAGGTTGCTTTCCGTATTGCCCATACAAATGATGCGATATTGCTTCATTATAAAGTGACGGAAGCCAGTGTTCGTGCTAAATATGGCGAGGATAATGGAAGCGTATGGACAGATTCATGCGTAGAGTTCTTTTCCATTCCCGCCAATGATGGCATTTACTATAACCTGGAATGTAATTGCATCGGAACCGTTCTTCTGGCGGCAGGGCCGGAACGAAATAATCGGGAACATGCTTCTCTGGAAATCACAAAACAAGTAGAACGTTGGTCTTCTTTAGGAAATCAACCTTTTGAAGAACGAATCGGAGAATGTACATGGGAAGTTGCATTACTCATTCCTTACTCCGTATTTTTTAAACACAATATCAAAAATCTCGATGGAATGGGCATAAATGCTAATTTCTATAAATGTGGAGACGAGCTGCAAACGCCACATTTTTTATCATGGAATCCGATAAAGATAGAGAATCCTGACTTTCACCGTCCGGACTTCTTCGGAGTATTGGAATTTGAATGAAAAACGTAATTTATATAAAAAGATTGCATACAGCCGAATAAAAAGTGTATGTTTGTAATCCTTAATACAACAAATAAAAACGATAAATAGTATGGTAACGATTATTGTAATAGTAGTAGCTGTCATTGTAATAGCTTGGGTAGTGTCCATGTATAACTCATTAGTGAAGCTGCGTAACAATCGCGAAAACGCATTTGCAGACATTGATGTACAATTGAAACAGCGTCATGACTTAATCCCACAGTTAGTGGAAACAGTGAAGGGATATGCTGCACACGAGAAAGAAACTTTGGAGCGCGTTATCAATGCCCGTAACGGAGCGATTAGTGCAAAGTCTATTGATGATAAAATAGTAGCTGAAAATGCATTATCTTCTGCTTTGGCAGGATTGAAGATAACATTGGAAGCCTATCCCGACTTGAAAGCAAACCAGAATTTCCTTCAATTGCAGGAAGAAATAGCCGATTTGGAAAACAAACTTTCTTCTGTGCGCCGTTATTTCAATTCTGCTACAAAAGAATATAATAATGCAGTCGAAACATTCCCTTCCAATATCATGGCAGGTATGTTTGGTTTCCATAAAGAAGTAATGTTTGATTTAGGAGAACAGCGTGCTGCTTTGGAAGAAGCTCCTAAAATTAAATTCTAAATTTGATTTTATAAACCATGCAATACATTGGTATACAAACCCAACAGAGCAGGAACAATTTCCGTTCCCTGCTCTTGTTACTTTTATTCCCTTGTCTTGTCATAGGGCTCACCTATTTGTTCTGTTTTCTATTGCACTTGTTGGCATACAAAGATGACAGCATGGATACCGGCTTGTTAATGGATTACTCCACATCCATGTTTGTACACCTCATACCCTATGTCATAGGGGGAGTACTCATTTGGTTTTTGATAGCCTACTTTGCCAATACATCCATTATCAACTCTGCTACCGGTGCCCGTCCGTTAGAGCGTAAGGAAAACAAACGTGTTTATAATCTGGTGGAAAACTTATGTATGAGTCAGGGAATGACAATGCCGAAAATCAATATCATTGATGATGATTCTTTGAATGCGTATGCCAGTGGCATTAATAAGAATAGTTATACAGTAACCCTTTCCAAAGGAATTATTGAGAAACTGAATGATGAGGAGTTGGAGGCGGTAATTGCCCATGAACTTTCGCACATCCGTAACCATGATGTGAGGTTACTTATCATTTCTATTGTCTTTGTCGGTATCTTCTCTATGATTGCCCAAATCGCCATGCGATCTGTCTATTATTCCTCATTGACCCGTAGGCGGAACGATAAAGGGAATGGCGCAATACTGATTATACTGTTGGCTATGGTGGTTGCTGCTATTGGTTATTTCTTTGCCATATTGATGCGGTTTGCCATTTCCCGTAAACGGGAATATTTAGCTGATGCCGGTTCTGCCGAGATGACTAAAAATCCATTGGCACTGGCAAGTGCATTACGCAAGATTTCTGCTGATCCTGATATAGAAGCTGTGAAGCGTGAAGACGTGGCACAGTTGTTTATACAGCATCCGGGGAAGCAGGCTAAAAGTGCTTTAAGCGGCTTGAGTGGTCTTTTGGCTACTCATCCGCCTATTGAGAAACGAATACAAATATTGGAACAGTTCTAAACCAGGAAGATGAAGAATACGCTAAATCTTATATTAATAAGTCTGCTTTGTAGCTGGTGTTGCTTGACAATGCAGGCACAAACCCGCAATAGGCAGTACGAGGAATATATTCATAAATATAAAGATATTGCCATTGACGAAATGAAGCGTTACCGCATTCCTGCCAGTATTACTTTAGCCCAAGGATTGTTAGAGTCCGGAGCAGGAAAAAGTACTCTGGCCCGTAAGTCGAACAACCATTTTGGCATAAAATGCGGTGGTGACTGGACAGGCCGCACAGTGCGCCATGATGACGATGCCCGTAATGAATGTTTCCGTGCTTATAAGCATCCGCGTGACTCTTACGAAGATCATTCGAAGTTTCTGAAAGGGCGTTCGCGTTATGCTTCATTATTCAAATTGAAAATGACCGATTATAAAGGATGGGCTCATGGCTTGAAGAAAGCAGGTTATGCCACAGATCCCCGTTACGCTTATCGGTTGATTGATATCATTGAGCTGTATGAACTGCATAAATATGATACAAAAGATGGCATAAAGTGGATGAAGGAATTTCCGAATCCCCATCAGCCATACTTGGCGAATGATTTGCTGTATATTGTAGTCCGTCCGGGCGATACATTCAAGAAACTCTCTAAAGAATTTGATATCAGCCAGCGGAAACTTAGAAAATACAATGACCTTTATAAAGGATATGAACTGAAGCCCGGAGATATAATTTATTTGGATAAGAAACATCGCCGTGCAGATAAGGAACATATTGTTCATGTGGTTCGTAGTGGTGAGTCCATGTATTCTGTTTCTCAGAAGTACGGCATCCGTTTGAAGAACCTGTATAAGATGAACAAGATGAAGCCGGAAGATCCGTCTCCCAAAGTAGGTGATATATTGCGTTTGCGCTAGTGATAATGTCCGATGGCGGACGTTTAAAAACGTACAAGGTGTTCGATATCGGACACCTTTTCTTTTTTTGGTGTTATCTGAAAATCAGATGTTTATGTTTTTGGCATGGATGTTGCTTAATCTTTGGTACGAAAATGAAAATAATAAAACGACAATAGATTATGGACAGAGAAATCCCAAAAGAAGTGCGTGATAAAGAACGCAAGAAGAAGTTTATAAAATACGGCGCGATAGGTGTTGTGGCCATCGTTTGTATAGCTGTGCTCATTTCGTTTATGCGGAGCAGTGTTAACCGTAAGGACTTAGTATTTTCCGAAGTTGACAATGGAACAATAGAAGTGAGCGTCAGCGCATCCGGTAAAGTGGTTCCGGCTTTTGAAGAAATTATCAATTCGCCCATCAATACCCGCATCATCGAAGTGTATCGTAAGGGTGGTGATAGTGTGGATGTAGGTACTCCCATCTTAAAGCTGGACTTGCAGAGCACGGAAACGGAATATAACAAATTGCTGGATGAAGAACAGATGAAACGTTATCAGTTGGAGCAGTTGAAGGTAAACAACAATACTTATCTGAGTGACCTTGCCATGCAAGTGAAAATTTCGGCCATGAAGCTGAACCGCATGGAGGTAGAACTTCGTAATGAACGTTATCTGGATAGTTTGGGGTCAGGAACTACAGACAAGGTGCGTCAGGCAGAATTGAACTTCAATACAGGTAAGTTGGAATTGGAACAACTTCGTCAGCAATATGCCAATGAAACGGAAGTGAAAGCAGCCGACTTAAAAGTGAAGGAGTTGGAGTTCAATATCTTCTCTAAGAGTTTGGCAGAAATGAAGCGCACACTGGATGATACCCAGATCCGTTCACCCCGTAAAGCCATCCTTACTTATATCAATAATCAGGTGGGTGCTCAGGTGGCAGAAGGTACCCAGGTAGCTATCATCTCTGATTTAAGTCACTTCAAAGTAGAAGGTGAAATAGCCGATACATACGGTGACCGTGTTGCTGCCGGTGGACGTGCCGTGGTAAAGATTGGCAATGAGAAGTTGGAAGGAACAGTAAGCAGTGTGACTCCGCTGAGTAAGAATGGTGTTATTTCTTTCATTGTTCAGTTGAATGAGGACAATAACAAACGCTTGCGTTCCGGATTGAAAACGGATGTATATGTGATGAATGCTGTCAAAGAAGGCGTGTTGAGATTGGCGAATGCTTCTTACTATGTGGGTCGTGGTGAATATGAGTTGTTTGTTCAGGACGGCAAAGATGAGATAGTGAAGCGCAAGGTACAACTGGGTGACAGTAACTTTGAATATGTAGAGGTTGTGTCCGGCTTAAATCCTGGTGATAAGGTTGTTATCAGTGATATGAGCAGCTACAAGAATAAGAATAAGCTGAAAATAAAATAAGGACAGCTACGACATAAACAGCAGAATAAAACTCTCTCTTTACATTGATATATTAATATTGTAGTCTACTCTCTGTCACTCCGGATTTTGCAAGGTGTGACAGAGGGAATGACGAAAGAAGTACCATCAATTCGTTCTCAACCCATGATAAGACTCTATTTAAAACAAGCATGGACGATGGTTAGGCAGAATAAGTTGTTCACCTCTATTTATGTAGCGGGAACGGCGCTAGCCATTGCTACCACCATGATTATGGCTATTGTTTACTATGTAAAGATAGCACCGGTCTATCCGGAAGTGAATCGTGATCATACATTTTATATCACGACTTCCCGCTTTGTGAATAAGCAAACAGGGAGTGCTAATCAATGGGCTTTTTCTTTTCAGGCAGTCAAGGAATGGTTCTATACATTGAAAAATGTAAAAGCTGTCTCTGCGGAAATAACTTCTTGGGAGAATAATGATTATGTGCAACCATTTGATGGAAGTGGAGATTTCCCCGTTATCAAGAAACCTACCGATCCCGGCTTTTTTCAGATTTATCAATTTCGCTTTATAGAGGGAAAACCTTTTTCGGAAGCTGACTGGAAAAGCGGCATCCGTTCTGCTGTGATTTCAGATGCACTTGCACGACGCATATTTGGTACGGACCACGGCTTGGTGGGGAAGATATTCAAACTGAATTATATGGATTACCGTATAGCAGGGGTAGTAAAAGGAGCCAGTGTATTGACCGGAAAATCCTTTGCACAGGTCTATGTACCTTATTCCTCGGAAGCCAACTATGATCGCAAAGGAGGTTTAGCCTATTATGGAGCATATGCAATAACGGTCCTGACTGATTCAAACGAACAGGATGTTGCTATGCGGAAAGAAATATCGGAACTTGTACATAAATACAATACCTCGCAGGATGATTGGGAATTGAAACTAAAGAATCAGCCTCGTAGTCATATACTGAGTGTATTTCAACCATTTGTAGGTGATGATTTCTCTTGGAAGGACGTAATCTGTCATTATTTCATAGTGCTATTGGTTTTGCTATTAGTACCCGCATTGAATTTAAGCGGCATGATAGCCGGACGCATGGAGACACGACTCTCGGAGATGGGAATCCGCAAGTCTTTTGGAGCGCACCGGGCAGGATTGTTGAGCCAGATTATGTGGGAAAACTTGATATTGACATTGGCAGGTGGCTTGCTGGGACTTGTTCTGGCATGGACGGCATTGGTTACTTGTCGTGAGTGGGTATTTTCATTGTTCGAGGAATATCCTAATGTTCCATTGGATGGTGTGGCGACAGAGGTTTCCGGTGAGATGTTACTGGCACCTTCTATATTTGCTGCTGCCTTGCTGCTTTGTGTGGTTCTGAACCTGTTATCGGCATTGATCCCCGCATGGCATTCTTTGCGGAATCCTATTATTCAATCATTAAATGAAAAGCGATAATACGATTATGTGGAAACTTATTATAAATAACTTATGGAGCCGACGTAAAAGAAATGGATGGCTGCTGGCTGAACTGATATTGGTATCAGTGTTTACTTGGGTAATAATGGATCCCGTAGTGGTATTATTGCATGACACTTTATTACCTTTGGGCTATGATGCCGATAGGTTATATCTGATAGAAATGGCATCATTGGATTCACATGCCCAGGGCTATGATGAGCAAGCTTCGGATTCTGCATCACGTACGGATAACTTTTTCCGTCTGATGAATAAAATAAGGAATTATCCCGGAGTGGAAAGTGCTTCTCCCTTGTTGGTGGCATCTTATTTGAATTCACAAGGAAATAGTTCCAGAGGTTTTCAGGTAGATTCGCTTTCATTGTTTACTCGTGTTATGTATTTCAATCCCGGTCAACATTATTTTGAAACCTATGGAATTAAGGCTATTCCGGGAAGCCCTTCGGCAGAGGAACTTTCAAAGGCTGATTATGGAGAACATGATATAGTGGTGACACGCAATTTTGCTGAAAGTTTATTGCCCGGAAAACAAGCGATAGGGCAGCAGGTCTTTATTATTGAGGACGAGGATACTATTTATTATCGCATAGCGGGTGTAGTGGAAAATATACGTGCCTATAGTGGAGAACGTGCATCTTTAGTCACATTTTGGCCACATTCCAGATGGAATATAGGAGAACAAACCCGTGTGCTGGTACGCTTAAAGCCGGGAATTAGTTCGGGGCATTTAATGAATGAATTTCGTCCTTGGATGGTGAAAGAACTGAGAGCCGGTAATCTTTTTGCCCGTTCTGTTATCTCCTATCCGCAACTCATTAAAAATTATGAGTATCAGTGGGGAACAAGTAATAAGATTCGACTCAATGTAGTAGTTGTCATTTTCTTTTTGATCAATCTATGTTTGGGTGTTATAGGTACTTTCTGGTTGCAAACCCGCAAGCGTAGTGAGGAAGCAGGTATTATGCGTTCTTTCGGTGCAACTCCCGGTTATATTATGCGTATGCTGTTGGGAGAAGGATTTGTGTTGTGTACACTTGCGTTTGTTATGGGATGTTTGGGGTATTTGCAATATGCTCTGAAAGAAGGGTTATATGGAATAAATAGTTTCATGTCCAGAATTGCCGATGATGATTGGATATCTTCTTTTGAGACTCATTTCTTGGGTGTTTCACTCATTGTTTACATTATTATATTGGTAGTAGTCCTTATAGGTATTTATCTTCCTGCCCGTAATATTAGCCGGGTGAATCCGGTGGATGCTTTGCGTGATGAATAAATAGGAATCAGATAATAAAGAATTGGCATATGATAAGACTCTATTTAAAACAAGCATGGGAGTTACTGAAGCAAAATAAACTATTCAGTATGCTTTATATAACGGGTACAGGGCTGGCTATCGCCATGACGATGGTTGTTTTTGTAGCTCATTATATAAAGGTGGCTCCTATTTATCCGGAAACGAACCGTGCCCGGACTTGGGTGTTGAAATCGGTTAGTGTGCAATACTTGAAAACCAAAGGAAATAGTAACTGGAAAAGTTCCTATAAGCTGGTACGCGACTGGTGGTATGCTATGCAGGAAACCGAAACTGTCTCCGCTGTATATCAGCCATGGGGAATAGAAGATTTTATTCAGCCGGATAATATGGGAGCTGATATAAAAGTGGAAGTGAAATATACGGATCCTGCTTTCTTCCAAATATTCCAATTTAAGTTTTTGGACGGGAAACCGTTTTCGCAGGCAGATTTTGATAGTGGAATAATGAATGCAGTGATAGGGGAAAGTTTGGCTCGCCGTATTTTCGGAACCACAGATGTGGTTGGCAAAACTTTTAATCTGAACTATACCGATTGCCGTGTGGCAGGAGTGGTGAAGGGTGCAAGTTTCCTGACAAGTAGTTCTTTTGCACAACTATATTTGCCATATACATCCGTGACTGGATATGATAATGTGAACGGAGGTAATGATGATTTGTTAGGATCTTATATTGTCTACTTTAAGGTAAAGGATGATGCCCAAGGTATGGCTTTAAAGGCAGAAGTAGACGAGCTGGTTCGTAAGTATAATGCTTCACAAGAGGAGAAGAAGTTAGTTTTATTGGGACCTGATATTTTTTGGAAAAGTGCATACCGTCATGGAAATGCTCCACTGGACTGGTGGGAATTGATACGCCAGTGGGGAGGTTTGGTTTTGATATTCTTATTGGTTCCTGCCCTAAACCTTTGTGGCATGATTAGCACGCGTATGGAAAAGCGTTTGCCCGAAATGGGAATATGCAAAGCTTTTGGCGCCAATCGTGGACGACTGCTCCGCCAAGTCTTGACGGAAAATCTGATATTGACTTGTCTGGGCGGGTTATTGGGATTGTGCCTTGCCTGGATAGTGCTTATTGCCGGGCGTAATTGGGTGTTTACCTTCTTTGAACGTTACGGTGATTCAGTTCCCGAAGGAGTAGATACGATTGTCAGTTTTGATATGCTTTTTTCACCATGGGTATTTATGGTTGGCTTTGCCGTATGCCTATTGCTGAACATGCTGTCGGCATTGTGGCCTGCATGGAAAGCTCTGCGTAAAAATATAGTCTATTCATTGAATCAGAAAAAATAGAGGAGGAGAGAGATCATGTTACATTTAATTATAAAGAACTTATGGTCACGTCGTTACCGCAATGGTTGGTTGTTGGCGGAACTGATTATTGTATCTATTGTGATATGGGTACTGACAGACCCTATTATAGTGACTACTCATGACCGTAATTTGCCTACCGGTATCACCGAAGATGGAATGTATAGATTGACTCTTGCCACTTTATCGCCCAAATCTTCTCGTTTTGATGCGAATGAAGATAGCGTGGAGGCTCGCGTAGCCAATGTGCGGCGTATGGTTTCACGGTTGCAAAGTTATGATGATATACAATATGTAACTTTACAATTTGAAAATGTCGGTCCGTTTTGCAGCAGTTCGTGGAGTAATTCTATTGCTCCCGACACTTTACATTCTTATTCCTTTATGATTATGTTCTTTGAGCCTCAGACTGACTTCTTCCGTACTTTTGGATTTGAGGAAGTAGAAGGGCAGACCAATGAAGAATTAGATCAATTGGCATTTGGTAATAAAGAAGTGACGATGACTACCCATCCTATGCCCGGTGTTCCTTTATTGGGCTATCAGCATTATGACACGAAACAAGATACTTTGCAGTGGATAGCAAAGGCTACCATAGGAAAATTGCGTATGCGTAACGGAATGCAGCCGCAAAATGTATTGCTGTTTCCCAATAAACCCGGGAAAGCAGATATTCCTGAGAATGTATCCATTGTCTTCCGGATAAAGCCTATGGTAGATGAAATACAATTTTTGCAACGTTTCCGTCCGTGGGCAGAGAAGGAATTGCGCATTGGTAATTTGTATATGCGTGGCGTTAAAAGCTATCGGGAGGTGATAGAAGAAAATGATGAGGAAAACACGGTGAACTATACCTATCGTGTGAATTTACTGATGGGAGCGCTTTTCCTTATCAGTCTGTGTTTGGGAGTATCCGGCACATTCTGGATGCAGACGCGAAGCCGCCGGGAAGAAGTGGGAGTGATGAAAAGTTTTGGTGCCCGTTCCGGATATATCATCCGTATGTTATTAGGCGAAGGTGTAGTCCTTGCTACATTGGCTACCGTGGTGGGATGCCTTCTTTATCTGCAATACGCACTAAAAGAAGGGCTTTATACAAATATGTGGGACAAAAGTGAAATATTGCCCGTTTATTGGGTAAATGTATTTTCACTCCATTTTCTGGGGGTATCACTTATTGTATGGATCATATTACTGATTGTAGTCAGTATCGGAATTTATATTCCGGCACAAAGCATTAGTCGCATTACTCCTGTAAATGCTTTGCGTGATGAATAAGAACATTGCAAAAACGATCAGAGTGTTCGGAATCGGACACTATGCGGAGAAAGCAATATGCTGAAAATGAAAGCAATAACTTCTTGGCATAGCTTTTGAAACAATAAAGAGGAAAACAATATAGTTAAAGAAAAAATAATAGTAACCATTTAATAAGAAACAATTATGGCAATGATTAAATTAACCGGTATCAATAAGATTTACCGTACTAACGAGATTGAAACATTAGCATTGGAAAATGTAAATTTGGAAGTAGCAAAAGGTGAGTTTGTCAGCATTATGGGACCTTCTGGTTGTGGAAAGTCTACACTGTTGAATATTATGGGATTGCTGGATGCTCCCAGCAGTGGCAAGATTGAAATCAACGGAACTTCTGTGGAAAGCATGAAAGATAAGGAATTGGCTGCTTTTCGTAACAAGACTCTTGGTTTTGTGTTCCAGTCATTCCATCTGATCAACTCCCTGAATGTGATTGATAATGTGGAATTACCTTTATTATATAGAAAAATGGCTGCCAAAGAACGTACCCGTCTGGCTAAGGAGGTACTGGAACGTGTCGGCTTGAGCCATCGTATGCGCCACATGCCTACCCAACTTTCCGGTGGTCAGTGTCAGCGTGTGGCAGTAGCCCGTGCCATTGTTGGTAATCCTGAGATAATCCTTGCCGATGAGCCTACCGGTAACTTGGACTCAAAGATGGGTGCTGAGGTAATGGAATTACTGCATAAGTTAAATAAAGAAGATGGCCGTACCATTGTAATGGTAACCCATAACGAAGAACAGGCTAAACAGACTTCAAGGACTATTCGCTTCTTTGACGGTCGCCAAGTGCAATAAGCAGTGATAGATAAAAGGATACCGACAAATAAAAAATGAGGTAGAACCTTTCTTATCAATATAGAAGACCCGGTACGGCAGACAATGAAACTAAACCTGTTGGCTGAGGCATTGTATGGTGAGTAGGCATCGGTATTATAAAATAAAAAGTGTATAAGAAAAAATGATAAAACAATTATTCCGACAAACTATTGAATTGCTTCGCCAGAATCCTTTGATGAGTTTCATAAGTATTTTGGGGAGTGCCTTTGCTATTTGTCTTATCATGGTTTTGGTCATATCGTGGCAGGTAAAATATAAAGCGGCTGTTCCCGAAACCAATTTGGAGCGCAGCATGTTTATCCGTTCACTGACCTCCCTTAAAAAAGGAAAAGAAGGTTGGCGTAATTCGTGGTATGCTAGTCCGGTGCTGATGAAGGATCTGGTGTTACCATCAAAGTATGTGGAGACAGCCACAGCAGCTACCCCCACTCAAATTGGGGTATTGAGTACGACTGATGAATCTGCACGTGTCAGTCTTGACTACCGTTCAATCGATCCTGAATTCTGGAAGATTTACGAATTTCGTTTTTTGGACGGCCGTCCATTTATGGAGGCCGACCGTAAGGAAGAAGGCAGTGAGGTGGTTGTCATAACGGCAAGCGTGGCGCGAAAGCTATTTGGTACAGAAAAAGCAGCAGGGAATAATGTCATGTTGAACCGTTTTCCGATGCGTGTTGTGGGGGTAGTAGAAGATGTTTCGCTGACTGCTGTGCATTCTTATGCACAGATGTGGGCGATGTATGGCAGTAAATTACTTCGCGCACCTGTTTCGGCTGATGATTATCGCAATAATTATGAAATCACTATTCTGGCACATTCTTCCGATGATTTTTCTTTGCTGCATAGCGACATACATAATCGTTTGGCACAGATGAACTCCAGCTTTGCCGAATGGGAATTGGAAATTTACTCCCAGCCAGACGATCCGATGACTGCCCGTAACCGTGTGTTCCCCGATCCGGACATGAAAGGTATGTATTGGCAATATGCTATCGCTTTGTTCATTATTTTGTTAGTTCCGGCACTTAACTTGTGTGGGTTGTCCAGTAGCCGTATGCAGCAGCGCATGAGCGAACTGGGGGTGAGGAAAGCGTATGGAAGTACCCGTTTTGTATTGATACGTCGCATTCTTAATGAGAATATGTTACTCACTTTGCTAGGTGGAATAGTCGGTTTTATTACCAGTTATGGAGTCGTTTATCTGTTACGCGAATGGATATTCTCCACTTTTTGGAGTGACTATGCTAATGGGGAGGTGGTAATGCCTGCTACTTCATTATTCAGTCCGATGGTTTTTGTTTGTGCTTTTGTGTTCTGCCTGCTGATGAACCTGCTTAGTGCCGGTATACCGGCATGGTATGCCTCCGGCAAGCCGATTGTCGTTTCACTTAATGATAAATAGCCTTATGAAATTCATATATCATAATTTAAAGATGTTGAAGAACCGTATCCGCAATAATGGCTGGGTGCTGGGAGAACTTTTTGTGGTGTTTATCGTTCTGTGGTTTTTGTGCGACTCTATCGGTTGCCTCACTTATACATTCACTCGTCCTCAAGGAGCAGATTTCAGCCATATTTATGAAATACAGCTTGCTAATGGAGGAATAGCAAAAGATACAACTCACTCTTATACGGAAAAGGTGTTGATGCTTCGCGACCGTTTGCGTCGCATGACAGATGTGGTAGAAGCGATAGGAATACATTATGACTCAGATCCGATGGGAGGTGCTAACCGCTGGACGAGTTTTGCCTGTGGAGATTCTGCTTCGGTCAATATGCGTTATACCGTTATGGATAGTGGGATGATGGATGTTTTCCGTTTTCGGGCAGAACCCGGGCAACCGGAATTTTCGGATATGCCGGCTTCGGACAATTACCTGATGCTTACCCGTGAGGCTGTACGCAAACTGCAAAATGCTAATCCACATTTTACCACTGATTCATTACTCCATACACTTGACAGTGATACCCGTCTTCATGTTTATTCCGTGTTGGCTGACTTTCGTCCCGGACGTTTCGACAAGGCAGAAGCATGGAGTATTATCCGTATTGATGATAATGCTGTGCTCAAGAAATATGATTATCCGCCTACGGTGATAATTCGCGTATACCCTCATGCAGACCGAGCTGATTTTCAGGCTTATTTTCAGCAGGAAGTGGTTCCTTCTATAGAGGTGGATAATGTGATGGTACTCAATATTCTTCCCTATACTAAAACGATAGATAGCTACGAACAATGGCGTGGTGATCGTGATCGTCTTCAGACTCATTCATTTATTGCCTTGTTTTTGTTGGTGAATGTGTTTATGGGTATTGTCGGCACGTTTTGGTATCGCACGCGCCGCCGCCGGGGTGAGATCGCTTTGCGTATAGGTATGGGAAGCAGTCGCAGGCAAGTACGACGTTTGCTGTTGGGGGAAGGCTTAATATTGCTTACGGTGGTCACTGTTCCGGCTATGATTATTTGTTTTAATATAGCTTTGGCAGAGCCGACCGTAGGAAACAGTCCTTTAATTGCTGTATGGCCCGTAGAGTGGAGTATCCTCCGCTTCCTTTCAGGCACTGTTGCTGCATGGGTGCTGATAGCGTTGATGGTTTTATTCGGCATTTGGGCACCTGCTACACAAGCCATGAAGCTGCAACCTGCCGAAGCCTTACACGAAGAGTAATAAATAAAATAAATTTTGAATATGATTAAACAGTATTACAAGCAAGCGTTGGCGCAACTTCGCCAACATCCGCTTATCAGTATTATCAGCATTGTGGGAACGGCTCTTAGTATTTTCCTTATCATGTTGGTGGTGATGCTTCAGCAAGTAAAGGTAGCCCCTTTTTCTCCCGAATCAAACAGGGATCGCTTCTTGCACGTTCATTATATGAATATCACCCATAAAGATTGGGGTGGTGGCAGCAGTAACGGGCCGATGAGTGTACAGACTGCCCGCGAAGTATATAAAACACTGAAAACGCCGGAGGCGGTTACCATTTATTGTGCATATACAGTGGGTACTCCTGTTTCGTTACCCGGCACTCCGGCTACCGGAGCAGATGTGCGCGAAACCGATGATACCTTCTTCCGTGTGTTTGATTTCCAGTTTACGGAGGGTAAACCATATGATGAGGCCACCTTCAATTCCGGTCTTCCCGTAGCAGTGATTACTGAAAGTATATCGCGGACATTATTTGGTTCAACGGAATCAGTGGGAAAAGAATTTTTATTGAATCATGCTCCATACCGTGTAGTAGGAGTGGTGAAAGATGTTTCAACCTTGGCCGATATGTCTTATGGACAAGTATGGATTCCTTTTACTTCCACGGATATGGCGAAAGATACCTGGAGTGATGACCATATGGGATCAATGAGTGTTACTATACTGGCACATAGCCGGGATGATTTTGATGAAATCCGCGCCGAGGCAAAACGCCGTATGACTGAGTACAACTCGGTATTGTCCGATCAAGGTTATTCTTTGATAGACCGAAATCGTCCATATGATCAGGAAAAACAGTCTATCTCATTTGCTGCTAATTTGGAACCTGATTTGCAAGCTGCACGCAGAGAGCGTGTTATTATCTTTATTATTTTACTACTGGTTCCTGCTATTAATCTGAGCAGTATGACACAGAGTCGCTTGCGCCAGCGTGTGGCAGAGATCGGTGTACGTCGTGCATTTGGCAGCACCCGTATGGAAATGGTGGGACAGATTATTATGGAGAATTTGGTTGTTACTCTGCTAGCAGGTGTTATTGGCTTGGTTATCAGCATTGCTTTTGCTTATTTGGGGACGGATGCATTGTTTGCGCAACCTTATAGCAATACATTGAATGCACCTACCGTTGATACAAGTATCTTGTTGCATCCCTCCACTTTCCTCTATGCATTGTTGTTTTGTTTTGTACTGAATTTGCTCAGTAGCGGCATTCCCGCATGGAGAGCTTCGCGGACCAGCATTGTCAATGCCTTAGGTGGGAAAATTCATTAATATATAAACTCCAAGAAGAATACTGATATGAATAAGAAATTATTTACCCAGATAAAGAATGAATGGCGTTTCAACCTTTGGCTTGTTACCGAATTGTTGTTGGTAAGCGTTGTCATATGGTATATCGTCGACTATATGTATGTAAAGGCTATGGTTTACAATGAGCCTCGTGGTTTTGACATCTCTCATTGTTACCTGGTACAGATGGGACGCCTGACCGATAAAAGTCCCGATTTCATTCCTAACCAGACTGAAGAAGAAAAACGGCAGGATATAAAAGACCTTTTAGAACGTCTTCAGCATCGCCCGGATGTGGAAGCAGCAGGATTCGGACAGAATTCTTATCCTTATAATGGAAGCAATAGTGGGGCATATGTCAGATATGACACACTCCAATCGCCGGGGTGGGTTCTTCGCCGTTATGTTTCTCCCGATTTTGTTCGTGTCTTCCGTTACCGTGGTACTCGTGGGGAAACTCCCGAACAGTTGGCGGAATTGCTTAAATATCCCAAAAACTTTTTGGCTTCCGACAATATGTATCAGGCCCGCTACGGACAAGACTTGACCTCGTTGGTAGGCAAACCGTTTTACCTGTCCGAAGATACGACGGCAACATTCAATCTGGCTGCCTCTTTACAGGTAGTCCGTTATTCGGACTATCAACAAGCATATAATAGTTATTGTATGGTGAAACTCCTGCCCGATGAGTGGTATGATTTGGGACTTGAACTCTGCATACGTGTAAAGGAAGATCAAGACAAAGACTTTATAACCCGTTTGAAAGATGATAGTGAGAAGCTCTATCGCGTAGGAAATGTGTTTATAGCCGATGTTCGTTCTTTTACCGATATTCGTCGCAACTTCCAGCAGTCGGTAACAAATTCATTGCGTGGCTATCTTTTCGGCATGGGATTCTTGTTGCTGAATATATTCTTAGGATTGCTGGGAACTTTCTGGTTCCGCACTCAGCAACGCCGTGGTGAAATTGCATTGATGAAGTCATTGGGAGGTACAGATCATAGTGTCTTTGTCCGCCAGTTGGTAGAAGGACTGTTATTATTGATTGTGGCTACTATTCCTGCCATCTTTATAGACTGGAATTTGGCAAATGCGGAACTGAATGCCTGGATGGACGGCTCTACATTTGGCTTGGGACGTTTCTGCATTACAATACTTATTTCTTTTGTCTTAATTGCATTGATGATTCTTGTAGGTATCTGGATTCCGGCACGTAAAGCCATGAGAGTTCAGCCGGCAGAAGCATTGCATGATGAATAATTCATATAGGAGTTGATGAAATGAAACAACTATTATCACAAGCACTGAATTTAATGCGGCAGAACCCCTTCCATACTGTAATCAGTATTGTGGGGACTGCCGTCACTATCGCCTTTGTCATGGTGGTAGTGATGATTTATGATTTTCGCACAGCAGATATGGCGCCGGAGAGTGACCGTACTCATATGATGTACACAGGATCGGGAAAAACATTTCGCAAACTGGATCACACAAATAGTAATAGCGGAATGGGAAGAAAATCATTTGAGTCCTTGTTCTTGGATCTGCCGGGAGTGAAAAACGTAACTTGGTATCATGGAGTTTCCAAAACGCCTTGTAGTTTGCCCGCGTCCAATGAAACCTTTAATTATTTTGTCCGCCCTGTGGCTGCCAACTGGTTTGATTTTTATGATTATGAATTTATAGCCGGACGTTCCTTTACGCAGGAAGAGTATGATGCACGCCGTTGGGTAAGCGTTATCACGGAACATATGGCGCAGCAGCTTTTTGGTACGACAGATGTCATAGGTAAGGAGTATATGAGTAACTTTTTTCCTACCAAAGTGGTGGGAGTGGTGAAAGATGTGAATGCTATCTTCCAAACTGCTTATGCTGATTCGTTTGTCCCGTTTTCATTGGAGAACGAAGATGTTTATTCAACCATATCCGAAGGGTTGGGAGGAATCCGTTTAGGAATACTCCAATTGGAGCCGGGTGCCAGCCCCGATGATATTCGCGCTGAAGTGCAAAGGCGGCAGGACAGGCTGAATAGTTCTACAGTGGAATACGCATTTGAAATGGATGAACTCTATACTCATACGGAATACACCTTTTTCCGTGGGAAAAATGTGAGTGGAGTATTGGTATATGGCATGTTGCTGATGGTATTGCTGATAGTTCCTGCTATCAATATTTCGGGCATGATGCATGCACAGATACAGGAACGCATTACGGAGATAGCCGTGCGGAAAGCCTATGGCGCATCACGTCTTTCGGTGATGTCCCGGTTATTTTCGGAGAGTCTGCTTACAACTTTCTTTGGTGGCATCTTGGGCTATATTGTGGCTTGCCTTTGTGTGTGGATAGGACGTGTATGGCTGTTTGGAACCGGCGATGTGGAGCTTTCGGGCATCAATGTCGGGGGAGGGTTGTTGTTACGTCCCGGTCTGTTCGTCCTTGTGTTTGGCATTTGTATTGTTTTCAATTTACTATCGGTGTTGTTGCCGGCCTGGATTGCCACACGTGGCAATATTGCAACCACCATAAAGGGAGAATAGGGAGGAAAGATCATGATAAAGAGTTTATTCAGACAAATATGGAACCAACGCCATTCCAATACTTGGGTATGGCTGGAATTAATCATCGTACTTGTGCTGTTGTGGTATGCCATTGATTTGGTTTACAATTATGAAGCCGCCGCCCGTCAGCCCAAAGGATATGATACGGAGAATGTGTTCGATATACAATTAAGTATAAAACCGGCATTACAGCATGATTCGCTGTTAATGAGCCGTTCATCCGAATATATGGAGCAGATATACCATCTGATCAAACAATACCGGGGAGTGGAAGAAGCCTGTTTCTATTATGGAACGATACCTTATACAGAAAATTATCAGTATGAAGGATATGCACCTCATTCGGATTCCACCCATCTGGTTAATTGTTATATTCGTTATGTCAACCCTACCTATTTCAAGGTATTCCGTTTGCAACCGTTGGCAGGAACTTTTGATGCTGCTCATTGGAATAAAGGGGAATATCCCATGCCGGTGGTGATGAGTGTCACTTTGAGTGACTCCCTGTTCAGTGGACGCAGTGGGGTAGGCGAAACCTGTTTCAATCCTTACTTCCTGAACAGCAAGCAACCGGAAACCAATTATAAGGTGATGACAGTGCTCCCTGCCCATAAGACAGATGATTATGAGCGCTACGAACCTTTTATTTATTTGCCCTCTCCGCCCGTAACCCATTGGCATCACATTGCCGTGCGTGTATCTCCCGATGCTGCTCCCGGTTTTACCGAGCGGTTTACCAGAGAAATGCAGGGCAAACTGGCCATCGGACCTTATTTCTTATATGATATAAGTTCGTATGCCGATATGAAAGAGGCTTTTGATATAGAACAGGGAACAGTCAATTACCTGAATACAACTTATGCCGTAATCATTTTCTTTATTTTCAATGTCTTTCTGGGTATGCTCGGAATTTTCTGGTTCCGTACCCGTAAGCGTAGAAGTGAAATAGCATTGCGCATGGCATTAGGATGCAGCCGTGCGGATATATTCGGTTATTATGTGCTGGAAGGTATTTTGCTTTTAGGCTTGGCTGCTGTTCCGACTATCTTTATCTGTGCGAATATGCAGTTGGCAGATCTCACGGTTCATACATTGATGGATCCCGGCATCGGGCGTTTCCTATTCTGCTTTGTATTGGCTATGCTATTATTGGCAGTTATCATTCTGCTGGGAATCTATTTCCCCGCCCGTAAAGCCATGCAGGTGGAGCCTGCCGATGCGCTGCACGGAGAATAAAAAACGGTGGACTTTGATACGGACAGTTGTCCGCATATGAATAGAGTGTTCGAAATCGGACACTCTATTTTTGTTGTAACTGGCTATAAAACAGTGAGATAGTTTTTTGGCACACCATTTGCCTTACTTTTAGCAAAAAGAATAATAACACAATGAAGAAACAAGTAATATCTCTATTTCTTGCCCTTGGCATATCACTGGTTGCCGGAGCACAACCACAGGAAAAACGACGTGCCATCTCGTTAGAAGAAGCCATAAACTTAGCCCGTGTGCAAAGTGTGGATGCGGCAGTGGTATTGAATGAATTGAAAACCGCTTATTGGGAGTATCGTACTTTCCGTGCAGACTTGCTGCCGGAGATGAACTTTACAGCTAAAATTCCCAGTTATAATAAGAAGTACAATTCCTATCAGCAGGAGGATGGTTCCTATACCTTTGTGCGGAATAACTTTATGGAAATGAACGGTGAGTTCTCTATTGACCAGAATATCTGGTTGACAGGCGGTAAACTTTCCTTGAATACTTCCCTCGATTTCCTGAAACAGTTGGATGGTGAAAAGCCGGAACGCTTTATGTCCGTGCCCGTAGCATTGACTTTGGACCAACCTATCTTCGGTGTAAATACCATTAAATGGAATCGTCGTATCGAACCGGTGAGATATGCCGAAGCCAAGGCTGCCTTTCTCAGTGCTACCGAAGAGGTGACAATGACTACTATCAACTACTTCTTTAACCTGTTGCTGGCTAAAGAAAATGTAGGCATTGCCGAACTAAATCTGAAGAATGCGGAAAAACTGTATGAAGTGGCAAAAGCCAAACGCAATATGGGACAGATCAGCGAGAACGATCTGTTACAACTGGAATTGAACGTGCTCAATGCCCGTTTCACCTTGACTGATAACGAAAGCGGTTTGAAAAGTAATATGTTCAAGCTCCGTTCATTCCTGGCATTGGGTGAAGACGAGGAACTGGAACCCATAGTGCCCGATACGATACCTACCGTATTGCTCGATTATCCCGATGTACTGGATAAAGCTTTGGCAAATAACTCATTTGCACACAATATCCGCCGCCGCCAGTTGGAAGCTGACTTTGAGGTTGCCAAGGCAAAGGGAAACCTGCGTGAAATCACTCTCTTTGCACAAGTCGGTTTCACGGGTACGGATAATAAGTTTGATAATGCCTATCGTCGTCTGAAAGATAACCAAGTGGTGGAAGTCGGCTTTAAAATTCCTATCCTTGACTGGGGAAAACGCCGCGGAAAGGTAAAGATTGCTCAAAGTAACCGTGAAGTGACTGAAAGCAAGTTGCGCCAGGAAACCATGAACTTTAATCAAAATCTGTTTATCCTGGTAGAGCAGTTCAATAATCAGCAAGCACAGCTCCAGATAGCCGGTGTAGCGGATAAGATTGCCCAAAAACGCTATACCACCAATGTGGAAACATTTATGGTCGGTAAAATCTCAACACTCGATTTGAACGATTCACAGTCCAAGAAGGATGAGGCGCGCCAAAAACATATCAATGAATTGTTCTATTATTGGTATTACTATTACCAGCTCCGTAGCCTCACGCTTTGGGACTTCAACACCAATACCAATATCGACGCTGACTTTGAAAAGATAATAAAGCAGTAGATTCTGCCTTGTTTTGAATTATATTTTCTACATTTGCAACATTATGATACTAATAATAGATGATGATAGCGCCATTCGTTCTTCCCTCAGCTTTATGCTGAAAAGAGCGAAATATGATGTACAGGCAGTACCCGGCCCCAAAGAGGCTATTGAGATAGTACGTTCTGTTGCTCCGCAGCTAATCCTGATGGACATGAACTTCACCCTGTCTACCAGCGGTGAAGAGGGACTAACACTATTGAAACAAGTGAAAGTCTTCCAGCCCGATGTACCCGTTATCCTGATGACGGCATGGGGAAGCATCCAACTGGCTGTGCAAGGCATGCAGGCAGGAGCTTTTGATTTCATAACGAAGCCTTGGAACAATGTAGCCCTGATGCAGCGCATTGAAACTGCCTTGGAACTGACTGCGCAAGACAAGAAAGCAGAAGTGCCTGTGGTAGATAATGACGGATTTAACCGCAGCCATATTATAGGAAAGAGCAAGGCATTGATGGATGTGCTTGCTACCATCAAGCGCATTGCCCGCACCAATGCATCGGTATTGATTACCGGAGAAAGCGGCACGGGTAAAGAGTTGATAGCCGAGGCTGTACACCTCAACAGTCCCCGTAGCAAGAAGCCTTTTGTAAAGGTGAACTTGGGAGGAATCTCTCATACGTTGTTCGAAAGTGAAATGTTCGGTCATAAGAAAGGAGCTTTTACCGATGCTACTTCCGACCGTGTGGGGCGTTTCGAACTGGCGGATAAAGGGACTATCTTTCTGGATGAAATAGGGGATTTGGATTTGAGCTGCCAGGTGAAATTGCTTCGTGTCTTGCAGGAACAGACCTTTGAGGTATTGGGTGACAGCCGTCCCCGCAAGGTGGATATTCGTGTGGTGAGCGCTACCAATGCAGATCTTCGCCAGATGGTGCAGGAACATTCATTCCGTGAAGACTTGTTCTATCGTATCAATCTGATTACGGTGAACCTTCCGGCATTGCGTGAGCGTCGTGAAGACATTCCTTTGTTAGTACGCCATTTTGCCGATAAGCAATGTGAATCCAATGGGTTGCCAAAGGTGGAATTTGCTTCGGAGGCGATGGATTATCTGAGCCGTCTGCCTTATCCCGGCAATATTCGTGAACTAAAGAATTTGGTGGAACGCACCCTGTTGGTCAGTGGCAAGGATGTGCTGACTGCCGAGGATTTTAGGTCCCAATACCAGCATCCGTTGGAGCAAAAGACTACTGCCAATCTGCAAGGCATGACCCTGGATGAAATAGAAAAGCAAACCATTCTACAGGCATTGGAGAAATACAATAATAATATGTCACAGGTTGCAGTAGCTTTAGGCATCAGCCGCGCCGCCCTCTACCGCCGCCTCGAGAAATATAACATAGTGGTAAACGATTAACCGTAGGGGCGGACCCATGTGTCCGCCCGAAAGCATAAAAGTGAACGCTTTTCGGGCAGACACACGGGTCTGCCCCTACAGAAAAAAATAAAGTATGAAACTGAAATTCCTCTTCTTCTTCCTTGTATTACTGCTACTGGCAGTATGGACTATCCTGCTCATTCTTACCTTAAAAGAACGTGGGGTACTCTTTTATATAGGAGAGGGAGTCATTACTTTCAGTCTCATTTTCCTTTTCTACTTTTATCGTAAAGTAGTGAAACCCCTCGACATCATCGGCAACGGTATGGAACTCCTTCGTGAACAAGACTTCAGCAGCCGCCTCACCCTTGTAGGTCAGAAAGAAGCAGACCGTCTTGTCTTGGTCTTCAACCGCATGATGGAGCAATTAAAAGACGAGCGACTTCGCCTCCGCGAGCAGAATCACTTTCTGGATCTGCTTGTCAGCGCCTCCCCGATGGGAGTTATCATATTAACCCTGGACGGATATATCTCCATGCTGAATGCCGCCGCCCTGCAATATCTGGATTATTCATCCGCCGATGAAGTAAAAGGACGTCTTTTGTGCGAACTGTCTTCCCCTTTGGCAGAAGAAATAGAGCGTATTCCTAAAGACACTGCTGAAACCGTCCGCCTGAGTGACTCCATGATTTATCGTTGTTCCCGCCTCTCATTTGTGGACAGAGGATTTTCCCATCCCTTTATCTTGGTGGAAAGCCTTACTTCTGAAGTGGTGAAGGCCGAAAAGAAAGCTTATGAGAAGGTGATCCGAATGATAGCGCATGAAGTAAATAATACAACAGCAGGTATCACTTCCACCCTCGATACGGTGGACGGTGCATTAGAGTGCATGGAAGATACGGAGGACTTGCGCGAAGTAATGAAAGTATGTATTGATCGTTGTTTCAGCATGAGCCGTTTCATTACGAACTTCGCCAATGTGGTAAAGATTCCGGAACCTCAGTTACAGTCCGTAGATTTGAATGACCGGGTAGCCGCCTGCAAGATGTTTATGGAAACCGTTTGCCGCAACCGCAAGATCACGCTGCACCTCAGCCTGTGCGAAGAAAATCCGGAAGTAATGATGGATACTTCTTTGTTTGAGCAGGTATTGGTAAATATCATAAAGAATGCTGCCGAAAGCATCGGTGAAGAAGGGGATATTTTTATCCGCACTTCCGTATCGCCTACCATGTTGGAAATAGCAGATACGGGAGCAGGTATCAGCAAGGAAGTGGAAACGAAACTGTTCAGTCCGTTCTTCTCTACCAAGCCCAATGGGCAGGGAATCGGTCTTATCTTTATCCGCGAGGTGCTGATAAAGCATGGGTGTACTTTCTCCCTGCGTACATATCCTGATAAACTAACTCGGTTTCGTATTCGGTTTTAATTAATTTCTTCGCATACCCTCATTTCCATTCCTTTATATACCATCACAATTTAAGTATTCAGCAAGTAGGTATAATAATTGAACTCAAGAAGCATGATGGGTCTTAAAAAAACGTGCAAACCTTTGATAGTCGATTTACGCGTTTAATTATTAGTTAAAATCCCGGTTTCTCTACAGTATTGCTGAAATCTTTCGGATGTTGGCAAGCCTTTCGAGAAAGGATTTATCCGACTTAGCCATTTGCATATCATATCGGGCTTGTTGACGCAGCCAAATCTCTGCATCAATGCCAAGCGCTGCCTCAAATAGCAATGCATATTGCGTGGAAACGGAACGTTTGCCATTCAATATTTCATTGAGTAAAGTCGGAGAAATACCCATCTGTGCAGCTAGCTTTTTTTGCGACAGTCCCCGGTATTCGATTTCATCCTTTATCATTTCACCCGGATGTATCGGTTCGGACGGGGTCAGATTGTTGGTAATCATCTTTGGGTCAACACCTTCTATTGTTATCATAACGGCTATTATTTATAATGGTTTGACAAATCAATTACGTTACATATGGTAATAAAATATAGCGAATGTATTATTCTCATATAATGATACAAAGATAATATCTTTGGCTGGATTCACAAAAAAGTGAATGCTTTTTATGGCGGAAGTACATCATATTATCAAGAGGTTAACAATTTATTCTGTGATTTTCTTCCCAAATTTTCGCCTATAGAGTTTGTCATTTCTGCTACCACTACTACCACTCTTATCCTTAAACTTACGGTGTAGAAGGCTTTTCAATAGGTGGTGGTAGTAGAATTTATTAAATGAAAAAACAGGCTTCTACCACCACTTTTATGCTTGTTTATTGCTGTAAAGCTTGCTATTAAGCTTGCGGTTATATAATAAAATTCGTATCTTTGCTTCATTCTTGATAAGAATGATCTAGACTTTGGACCTGCACCATATAGACGTAACGGCATCATCATACGTTAACATGATTTCAGCGATAAGGAGTTTCAATGAGTTTCAAAAGGCTGGAACTTTAGTTCCGACAGTATGCAACTTTAGTTCCAACCTTATGGAACTCTAGTTGCGACAGGATGAAACTTTAGTTCTGACTATTTGAAACTCATTGAAGAACCTTATGAGTAAGTTGACTTCGTGAGCCAAGTAAGTTAACTTCATTGGGCAAGTAAGTTAACTTACTTGGCTCACGAAGTTAACTTCATTATTTGTTGGACGAATTGAGGTCGACTCTCCATTTGTATTTACAGGAATGCAACTGATTGCCTTTCAGTAGATTCGTGTGAAAGGGTATTTCGGAAATCTTTCTTTTTGCGATACAATACGTATTCTTTGCAATTACACGTTAATGACATTAGAGGTGAAAAGGCTATATCTTATAGATCAATCAATGTTTTTGTAATGAAAATCTTCTTATTTTGAAAAAAGAGATAGAATATTTTTCTATTTTATCAATAATTCCATATCTTTGCCACGTTTTCCATGCCAACGCTTTCGCAAGGGAGTAATGAGGAGATGGAAAATATACATATATAGAGAAGACGTTTACTTGACGTTTTGTCTTTGGCATAACAGAATCTCGCAAATTCTAAAATCCAGCCAAAACAAAGCAACGGTAGGTGTCTACGTGGTATGTTTATATCCATGATGTACTTTTGAACAAAAAGTATATTAGGTTATTATACATATTGGCGTGGGCTTCTG
>Ga0192242_10031_pt1 | contig 66818 bp, 58 predicted proteins | sample Koala_Koa27_J3_FD_131235 | JGI IMG/M metagenome (GOLD analysis project Ga0192242, IMG submission 131235) | Enriched cells from koala feces incubated with labeled cellulose particles, San Francisco Zoo, California, United States - Koala_Koa2-7_J3 ...
ACAGGAGTACGACCCTATGATTATACAATCTATACAGGCACAAAATGCTTTGATGTCCTAGTGCACAGCCATCAATTATGGCCTTTTACGCCGGATGCGCCATAGAAAAAGCCGAAAAATGCATAGTCTGCAAAACAGCACGATTTACCAGTATCATTCTGTGAATGAGTACGATAGCATTAAATACGACCATTTTAGCAGTGAGACCGTGAGGGTAACTTTATCATTCATATTTTATCTACCACCACTCATTTATCCCCTATTGTAGGGCGTTTGCGGAGAAAGTGAGACCGTGAGAGCAATATACGATAGAAAACTATATTGTTTTACCCCCAAACTCACAAAAACAAAAAAATAAGGAAAGCGAATGGGGCATTCCGCCTTTTCCTTGTCTTAGGAGTGAAATTAAAAAGATAATTCATGGAAAAAGAAGAAAAAGACATCCGTTTTGTCGCCCGTTTCTATCAGGAAGGCAGGCTGAATACCACACAGGCCTGGGAGAAACTAAATATTGGCAAAACGAGAAACAAATATATGCTATGGTATAGGTTGACAGCCATTGCCGCCGCAGTCTGCCTGATAGCTGGATTCAGTTGGTGGTGGAACTACGACAGGAAAGACTGGGTAACCATCACCTCGTCCGCACAAAAGGCAAAGGAAATAACCCTTCCCGATAATACCCACATCACACTCGCCGAAAGCTCGGTGCTGCGCTATGACCGCCTGGCTTATGGAAAAACAGACAGGAAAGTAACTCTGGAAGGAAAAGCTTTCTTTGCCGTAACGCATCAAGAGGAATGCCCCTTCAAGGTAGAAACCAAACTAGCCAATGTACAGGTACTGGGTACGCGCTTTCAAGTAAAAACAGATAAAATAAGTACTTCCGCCACCGTGGAATCGGGCAAGGTGCGCTTCTACAACCAAGCTGAACAAGAAGCGATACTGACCCAAGGGATGCACGCATCCATCAACAAAGCCGGTGAAATGAAAGTGGAAACGGAAAGTAACACGAATGCTTTCGCATGGAAGACTCACCAACTGATATATAATGAAACACGCTTGAAGGAAGTCATCAAAGAATTGGAAGAGGTGTACAACGTACATATCAGCGGCGTTCCCCAACAAGAGCACTACTTGACTGCCTTTTTTGACCAGACTCCGATAGAGGAAATAATTGATATTATCAACCAAACACTCGACACAAAGCTAGACATAACGAAATGATGCAATTCCATTCTAAATTTTCTTTGTCTCTGCTCCTTTGCCTCATGTTATTCTACATGAAGGCAAAGGCGGCAGAACCCGGCGATCCACCCGTTACGCTAGATATGAAGCAAGCCCCCATCCGGGAAGTGCTGGCAGAAATCACTCGGCAGACAGGCATCCACTTTTCCTACGAATCTTCTTTAATAAAGAATCTGCCTCCGGTGAATATCAAGATCACCCGAAAAGCATTGTCGGACTGCCTGCAAACGCTATTCCGTGATTCACCCGTCACTTATACCCGTTCAGGCAAATTCATTATTCTCAAGAAGAAGCCTCAAAAGGTGATCATCAGCGGGTTTGTACGGGATAAAGCTTCTTCCGAGTCGCTGATCGGCGCATCCATCTATGACACAAGAAGCCGACGCGGGACTACCAGCAATGCGGATGGCTTTTTCAGCCTGGCATTGGAGGCAGGGAAGGAAGCGGCTCTGCATATTTCGTATGTAGGTTACGACAATCTCCTACAATCATTTCCGGCTTTGAACAAAGACACCATATTTCCTGTGTTATTGACTACCCGCCAACAACTTGCCGAAGTAGTGGTGACCGGAGAACACATCTCCTCCTCACTGGTTCAGGTGCCGGAAATGGGACACACCCGTATAAACAAGGAAGCAATCAAGCAAACTCCCGTGTTGTTCGGCGAAGCCGACATTATAAAAACCTTGCAAACGCTGCCCGGCGTATCAGCGGGAATGGCTGGACTGGCAGGAATGTATGTACGCGGCGGCAATGGAGATGATAATCTTTATATGATAGAAGGGAATCCGCTTTACCAGGTGAACCATATAGGCGGATTGTTCTCAGCCTTCAATGCCGAAGCCGTGAAGGAAGTGGATTTTTTTTAAATCCGCCTTCCCCGCCCGCTACGGAGGAAGGCTGTCCAGCGTGGTAGACGTGCATACCAAAGACGGCAATATGAAAGAATATCACGGAAGTGCCATGCTGGGGCTTACTTCGGGCAGTTTTAACCTGGAAGGTCCTATCGTGAAAGACCGGACTTCTTTTAACTTTGCCTTGCGCCGTTCATGGATTGACGTCCTCTCGATGCCCGTACTCGCCATATGGAACTCTACCCGGGGAAACGGGGACAATAAAATCATAGCCCGATATGCTTTCACCGACTTGAACCTGAAAATCAACCACCAGTTCAGCGAGCGCAGCCGTGGATATGCGGGACTGTACTGGGGAAATGATTTCCTGAAAGGGGGAGAGAAAAGGAATGGAGAGAACGAATACGAGAAGAAAGATGTAAGCAAACTGCGTTGGGGGAATCTGATGGCATTTGCCGGTTGGTCATACGTGTTCAATAACCAACTGTTCGGCAATCTGAATGCAGCCTATACCCATTACTCGTCCAACCTGCAAAGTGATTTCTCGGAAGGAAGCGATGCCGGCCGCGTGACACAGAAAAAGATTGTTCAAAACGGCATTGAGGATGTAAGCGTGCGAGCTAATTTTGACTATCACCCCTTAGCATCCCATCACCTGCATTTCGGGACTAATTATATTTATCATCAGTTTCATCCCGAAAACATAAAATCCCATTTCAGCAACGGGCTGATAAATACACCGGAACAAAGCGCCGGCTCCACATTGCCGGCACACGAACTGGGAATATATATAGAAGAAGATTGGAAAGTGAACCGGAAACTTCACTTGAATGCCGGACTTCGCTTCGGAGTATATGGCATTGACGGACAGACATATACTTCTTTGGAGCCGCGCTTCTCTACCTGTTTCCGGCTCACCTCCCGGCTGAGTCTCAAGGCATCCTATGCCCGGATGAACCAATATGTCCATCAGATAAACGACAGTTATATCAGTCTGCCCACCGATACATGGATGCCGGTCAGCCGGAAACTCCGCCCCATGGTGAGTGACCAGGTTTCATTGGGAGCCTATTATGATACCCGTGACAAGAACTATTCATTCTCCGTGGAGGGATATTATAAATGGATGAAACATCTGATGGATTACAAAGACAATTACCAGTTCCTGCCCCCTACCACCGACTGGGAAGACAAGCTGACGCAAGGCAAAGGTCGTTCTTACGGCATTGAGTTCATTGCCCGGAAGGGAACCGGAAAGGTTACAGGCTGGATGGGATACACCCTGAGCTGGAATGACCGCCGGTTTGCCGAGATAAACGGAGGTGAACGCTTCCCCGCCAAGTTTGACAACCGCCATAAGTTCAATATTGTAGCCAACTGGAAAGTGAGCCCCAAAGTAGAGTTGACCGGAAGCTGGACTTACATGACGGGCAACCGCCTGACCATAGCTTTCGACAATTATCAGGCGGTGGGCAATTCGCAATATTTCGAGAATTATTATCCCACACCGGGAAGTGAGCTCGTTCCCCCTTTTATGGACGAGACCGGATTAAATTATTATACCCAGCGTAATAACTACCGTTTGCCCGCCTATCATCGGCTCGATTTAGGCATCAACATCTACCGTCCCAAGAAAAACGGCAGGATGGGAATATGGAATATAAGCGTATATAACGCTTATTCCTATATGGCGCCGGTCAATATACACAAAAGATATTGGTACGGTCCTGATTGTTATTTTGAAAAACTGGGACTGGTTCCTATCATACCATCCGTATCCTATACTTATAAATTTTAACTGACCATGAAACAACTCATACACCTGTTAATCTGCGGACTGTTCTTTGTCTCCTGCTACAAAGAAATAGATTTGAGCGAGTATGGCACTACTCCCAAAATGGTTATCAACTGCACGGTTTCGCCTGATACCGTGGTAATGGCATCCATTACCCGTACTTGGTTCTATGCGGAAAATATGCCTGATGTACGGCTTCCCCATGCGAAGGTGGATCTCTATATAAACGATCATTTTATAGAACAGATGCAACTGAAGACCCGCCCTAATCCTTTGGCTCCGGAACGTCCCGATACGCTATTTTTCTCGAATACCATCCCTGCAGAGGGGGATAAGATAAAGATTGTTGCCTCCACGCCCGAATATGGGACAGCAACAGCCGAAGACGTCATTCCGAAGAAAGTACAGATAAAGGATGTGCAATACCATATCCGTAAAGGAGAAGGACTGTATGAAGGGACTTATCCGGATTATGATGAGATCTATTATGAAGTCACCTTTACAGACCTGCCCGATGAGGATAATTATTATTTTGTCAGAGTATTGGAGTACCAGGATGATAGGGTCTATGGCCTTTCCTATTGGTCATGGGTAGATGGGGTGGATTATTATGATCCGATTTTTAAAGAACAAGATAATATACTGGATGGCGGCTTAAACTTTGATGGGTTGAATAAAAGAGGCGGTGCTCTTTTTACCGACCAAAGTATAAAAGGACAAAGCTATACCCTTCAGCTAAAAGAAAGCTCAGTAGGATTGGAGGAAGGCGAGGTAAGAAGGATTGCCATCTATTCACTTTCCCAGTCTTATTACCTGTATTTATTGTCTTTGCAAAAAGTATCGGGAAGTACTCTTGAAGGTGGTTTGGGAAATATCGGCTTTGCCGAACCTCTGCGTGTATATAGTAATGTGGAGGGAGGTACGGGCATCTTAGGAGGGAACCAGCACTCGGAAACAGAAATTACATTAAACAATATACCTAAAAAATAATTGATTATGGATACATTACAACAGTCTCCCGCCTTATGGTATTGGAGCGAACCCGCATCAGGGTACAGCATTGAAGATTGTGAACAGATTGTGGCAGAGGAAATGAAGGGGGATGGTAACAGGAAGTAGAATTGTATGGCATTGCCTTGATACACTCTCGCTTAGCAATAAAACTATCTCTGATTATTCGCCGTAGGGGCGGACCCATGTGTCCGCCCTAACCAACAGTCACGACTTTGGAAATAAAGCATAAAGTGAACTGTTTTCGGGCGGACACGTGGGTCCGCCCCTACGGTAAGTGAAAACACAATGTGTTCAGAAAGAGACTTCCCGCCTCAATGGATAGTTTCCCCGCAAGTGTTCAAACTCCCCGGGATGCTGCTTCAACGCATCGCTATCGCGGGTAGGATCATAGACTTGCAAGAAAGCTTCTTCCGCATCCGGAGAATAAGACATGGGCGGCAAAGCAGGAGGTACGATCTCAAACTCCGCATCTATATGAAAGAAACGACAAAGAGCTTCCAAAGCCATCCGGGTAGCATTCGATTTTCCATCAGCCGAGTAACCGGCAATATGGGGAGTTCCCAGAAAGACTTTCTGCAACAGTTCTAAATTAATATCCGGCTCATTCTCCCAGGTATCAATAATTGCATCCCTTATTTTCTCCGTATTCAGTGCATCCAGCAAAGCCGAAGTTTCTATCACCTCTCCGCGTGAAGTATTGACAATGAAAGGTTTGCGCTGCAAACCGGCAAAGAATCCGGCATCTGCCAAATGAAAAGTTTTATATTTTCCACTCCGGTTCAAAGGGGTGTGAAAAGTAATCATATCACATTCACGTGCCAGCACGGACAAATCTACAAAACCTTCTTCACCCCTATCGGCACGCGGAGGATCATTCAGCAACACCCGCATTCCCAGGGATTGAGCCATCTGCCGGATGCGGCTTCCCACATGCCCTACTTCCACAATGCCCAAGCAGGCTTCCTCCGGCTTCATTCCCCACCGGCGTTTCAACAATAAAAGAACGGAATGCAGATATTGCTCCACACTGCCGGCATTGCAACCCGGACAATTTTGCCAGGCAATACCTGCTTCGCGGCAATAATCCACATCTATATGGTCAAAGCCAATGGTGGCGGTAGCAATAAACCGCACACTGCTGCCTTCCAATAACTCCCGGTTGCAACGGGTACGGGTACGGACTACCAATGCATCGGCATCCCGCACATCCGCGGCAGTAAAACCACTGCCGGGTAAATAAACCACTTCATCGGCTATTTGCTCAATAGCTGCATGGATATAGGGTATTTTATTATCTACAATTACTTTCATTTTTCACAAAAAGACTTGCAAGGCAACAAAGGTAGGCACTTTTACCGAATAATAATTGGTTGATTAGAAAACTTTGCATAGATTTGTCTTTTCAATTATTATAACGATAATAATAAAAATACATAGCTATGACATTTACAGAACTTTGCAACCCTATTTTTGTTCAAGTCATTACTGACTATCACAAAACGGATAATGTGGATACTCCTATCAACAACCCCTATGAGTTAAAAAGTATAGAGTATTATCTTTATCTGAAAAATTGGATTGACACAGTGCAATGGCATTTTGAAGATATTATCCGCGATCCCCATATTGATCCGGTGGAAGCCTTGAAGCTGAAAAGACGCATCGACAAATCAAATCAGGACCGCACCGACTTGGTAGAGTTGATAGACAGCTACTTTTTGGATAAATATAAAGAGGTGAAGATACAGGCAGATGCCACTATCAATACAGAAAGTCCCGCATGGGCTATAGACCGTCTTTCCATCCTGGCACTGAAAAGATATCATATGCGCCAGGAAGTGGAACGCACTGACACTACACCCGAACACCATGCGCAATGTGAGACCAAATTAAAGGTTTTGCTGGAACAGCAGAAAGACTTGTCTACTGCCATAGACCAACTGATAACAGACATTGAAGCCGGACGCAAGTATATGAAGGTGTACAAACAAATGAAAATGTATAACGACCCGGCATTGAACCCTGTACTTTACGGAAAGAAATAAGCGATTGGCAGTATATGGCTAAAATTCTGGTAATTCGTTTTTCGGCAATCGGTGACGTAGCAATGACTATTCCGGTTATCTACTCACTGGCGACCCAGTATCCTCAGCATCAAATTATGGTGTTGAGCCGGGATACTCTTGCCCCATTGTTCGAAGGACTGCCCGATAATGTCCTTTTCCGTGGAGTGGACCTGAAAGGAGAACATTCCGGCGTAATGGGATTGGGGTGGCTATACAACGACTTGAAAGAAGAAAAATTTGATGCCGTAGCCGATTTTCATGATGTGCTTCGCAGCAAGTACCTGCGCTGGCGTTTCAAACTGTCCGGCGTAAAGGTGGCGCATCTGGATAAAGGACGTAGCGGAAAACGAAAGCTGGTTCGCCCGAAGCATAAGGTGATGGAATGCCAAAAGTCTTCCTTTCAGCGTTATGCAGAAGTATTGCAAGAAATAGGCTATCCCATACAATTGAATTTTGTTTCTCTGTTTGGAGACAAGAAGGGGGACATCAGATGTATGAATCCGCTGACAGGAAATAAAGGAAATGATAAATGGATAGGAATTGCGCCATTTGCCGCACATGTAGGAAAAATCTATCCGTTATCTAAAGAGGAACAGGTAATAGAACAGCTTTCCATGCGTAAAAACACCAAGATATTCTTGTTTGGTGGTGGACGAAAGGGAATAGAGGTGTTGGAGAAATGGGCGAAGAAGTTCCCTAATGTCATTTCTACAGCCGGAAAGTTGACGCTGAATTCGGAATTGACGCTGATGAGCCAGCTGGATGTGATGTTGTCTATGGATTCTGCCAATATGCACCTGGCATCGCTGGTGAATATTCCTGCTGTTTCCATTTGGGGTGCGACGCATCCATATGCCGGATTTATGGGCTGGAAGCAGTCAACCGCTAACGCCATACAGGTAGAGTTGCCGTGCCGACCGTGTTCGGTGTTTGGCAATAAGCCTTGCCTGAGAAAAGATTATGCCTGCTTGCAGGGAATCACTCCGGAAATGGTGGTGGAGCGCATTGAAAGTGTAATTGATTAAAAAAGAAAGAATTATATATGAAGATAGTGATTCATCCCGATTTCGCTAATACTACCGACTTCATAAGACAACTTCCCCAATCGTTTGAACACGAAGGAGAGCTGCTGTATGACAAGAGGAACAAAGTAAAACGCTACCGGGTGAATAACGAGGTATTAACTGTTAAAAGATATAAGCGTCCCAATGTAATACAACGGATTGTATATACCTTTTTCAAGAAAAGCAAAACCGAAAGAGCTTATCTTTTTGCAGGAATGTTGCGTGAAAGAGGGTTTGACACTCCCCATGAGGTAGCTTACATAGAACAAAAAAGAAATGGACTATTTTTGGACGGCGATTTTGTATCATTGAACTGTGATTATCCTCCACTATCCGAATTATTACGAAAACAGGATTTTGACCGACAGCCTGCCAATGAACTGGCAGCCTATATGGTAAGATTGCACGAGAAAGGAGTGCTGCATGGTGACCTGAACCTGACGAATATACTTTATCACACGGACGATAAAGGCAGTTATCAGTTCACCTTGATTGATACCAACCGTTCCAAGTTCAAATCGCCTACTAAAAAGGAGTGCCTGGAGAACTTGAAACGATTGACACACAGCAAAGCCCTTTTGCGCTATGTAGTGATGCAATATGCCATTTTAAGAGGGTGGAATCCCAGAGAATGTGCACTGGAAGTATTTCGTTATCTGCTGCAATTTGAACAAAAACGGCACAGAAAGCGCAAACTCCAGTCATGGATAGGAATAAAAAAATAATTGCTAATGAAGATCTTATATTATATTGTCTTTCTCTTTTGGTATTTGCTTTCGCTCTTACCACTACCTGTCTTGTATTTCTTTTCCGATTTACTCTATTTCCCGCTATACTATTGCATCCGCTATCGGCGCCGCATTGTAAGGAAAAACCTCACAGATTCTTTTCCTGAGAAATCAAAAGAAAAAATAATTCGCATTGAGAAGCAGTATTATCACTTTTTCTGCGATTATATAATAGAGACTCTTAAATTGTTCTCTATTTCAAAGAAGCAATTAAAGAGGCGGATGACTTTTGGGGGAATAGATGAAATTGTTCAGAAACTTGAATCGGAAAACAAGAATTTCTGTTTCGTGTATCTGGGGCATTATTGCAATTGGGAATGGATAGCCTCTCTTCCTTATTGGGTTCCGGGTGATGTCCTTTGCGGACAGATCTATCATCCTTTGTATAATAAGGCATTTGATAAGCTATTCCTGCGCCTGCGCAATCAATTTGGTGGCGAGTGTATCCCGATGAAGGAAACTCTCCGCAGGATTATAGAGTTGAAACGGGTAAAGCAGAAAACGATAATCGGTTTCATCTCCGACCAAACGCCCAAATGGAACAGTATACATCATTGGACGCAGTTCCTCCATCGCGAGACTCCGGTGTTTATCGGAACAGAGCGAATAGGAAAACAGGTAGATGCACTGATTTACTATGCCGATGTAAAACGGATAAAAAGAGGATATTATCATTGTGAATTCAAGCAATTGGCAGATAATGCCAAGTCTGTGCCCGATTATGGACTGACAGATATGTATATGCGGAACTTGGAGCAAATGATAACTGCCGTACCGCAATATTGGTTATGGACTCATAACCGATGGAAGCGTACCAAAGAAGAATTTGAAAGAAGACAACAGGAAGAAAATAAATAACTATGGAGAAATATGATTATTTAGTAGTGGGAGCCGGCTTATTCGGAGCTGTATTTGCCCACGAAGCGAAAAAGGCTGGCAAGCGTTGCCTCGTGATTGACAAACGTAATCAACGGGGTGGTAACATCTATTGTGAAGACGTAGACGGCATACATGTACATAAGTATGGAGCGCACATTTTCCATACTGACAACAAAGAAGTATGGGACTACGTGAATAGTTTTGTAGAATTTAACCGATACACCAACTCTCCTTTGGCTTGCTTTGAAGGAAAACTGTACAATCTTCCTTTCAATATGAATACTTTCTATCAGCTATGGGGCGTGAAGACTCCTGCAGAAGCCAAAGCCAAGATAGAAGAACAGCGTGCAGAGTTTGCTCACATCACCGAACCGGCAAACCTGGAAGAACAGGCGCTCAAACTTTGTGGAAAGGACATCTATCGTTGCCTGATAAAGGGATATACGGAAAAACAATGGGGACGTTCTGCCAAAGAACTGCCTGCTTTCATTATCAAACGCATCCCCTTCCGTTTTATCTATGACAATAACTATTTTAATGATGCCTACCAAGGCATCCCCAAAGGTGGATATAATGTATTGATCGACGCTCTGCTGGAAGGCATAGAAGTCCGCTTGAACACCAACTATTTTGATAATCGTAAAGAACTGGATGCATTGGCCGACAAAATTCTATTCACCGGATGCCTGGATCAATTCTTTGATTACCAATGCGGACATTTGGAATATAGAAGTTTACGGTTTGATACCCGGCAACTGGATATGGAAGACTTTCAGGGAAATGCTGTCGTAAACTACACAGAACGCGATGTTCCCTACACCCGTGTCATTGAGCACAAGCACTTTGAGTATGGAACGCAGCCCACAACAGTGGTCACCTATGAATATCCGGATGATTTTGCACCGGGAAAAGAACCCTATTATCCGGTAAATGATAAACGGAATACAGAAATGGTAAGGAAATATAAGGAGCTGGCGGCTGAACGAAAAGAAGTATTATTTGGTGGTCGCTTGGCGCAATATGCTTATGCAGATATAGATGACACTGTAGCTGCCGCCCTTGCTCTGTGGAGAAAACAAAACTAAAGAATAAACAATGAACTGCTACCTGTCACGCAATTACAAAGGACTGTCCAGCGCCGGAAATAAGGCAAAGACAGACATTGAACAGATTATGGAAGGTATGTCCTTCAAAAATGTGGGTTTAAAGCAAACAACTTACAGGAATGAAGTGTTAGCTTTTCTCTTTACATTGGTCGGAGTATTAAAATCCCCGTTCTGCTTACGCAAAGGAGATAATTTAGTGCTGCAATACCCATTGAAGAAGTATTTTACTTTTGTTTGCAACATGGCTCATTTGAGAGGAGCAAAAGTAATTGTACTGATCCATGACCTGGGAAGCTTCCGCCGTAAAGCGTTAACAGTAGAACAAGAGATAAAGCGTCTGAATCACGCCGATTATGTGATAGCACATAACGAGAAAATGAAAAAGTGGCTGGAGGATAATGGCTGTAAGGCAAAACTCGGAGTATTGGAGATTTTTGACTATTTATCAGAAACCCAAGCTACTCCCAAACCGGACGTGGAAAAGCCTTACAGCGTGTTGTATGCCGGAGCTTTGAATTTACGAAAGAATACCTTTTTGTATGAGGTAGGCGAGTTTATCCATTCTTTCAGCTTCAATCTATATGGCAATGGCTTTGAAATAGATAAAGCAAAAGGGAAAGAACATTTCAAATATATGGGATTCGTCAAGTCGGATGATTTGATTGCTACCGCTCAAGGAGATTTTGGATTGGTATGGGACGGATTCTCTGTTTCTGCTTGTACCGGAAACTTTGGAGAGTATCTTCAATATAATAATCCGCATAAAACATCCCTGTATATTCGATGTGAATTGCCTGTCATTATTTGGAGCAAAGCAGCTTTGGCAGACTTTGTGCGCAAAAACGGTATTGGGATATGCATTGACTCTTTGGAGGAGCTGGAAAGGATATTAAGTTCGCTGAGCAAAGAGCAATACATGGAGATGAAGAAGAAAACAGCTCAGATAGGGTTACTGATAAGTGAAGGACATTTTGCTCAGAAAGCCTTGCAGGAAGCTATTGAGGGTTTAAAATAAAGAGAAAACTAAGGCTAATGACTTATATTATTTATTTAGAGTACCCTCCTTTAGATTATATTTTACAGGGGGTACAGAATGATAACATAAAAATCATACGCCTGGAAGGTACCAAACTTACATTCTTACAACGCAGAATCAGAAAGGTTTTGCAGCAATGTGGTTTTCTACTTTCTCAGAAACGAAAATACTTTACTATTGAATCATTGAATGCATTAGCATCAATAGAATCAGGAGCTAAAGTAATTGTTATAGATATATCACGATTGCGCGAATTAAGAATCATCAATCACGTAATCACACCTAGAGCAATCAAATACTTGTTCTATTGGACTCCTATTTATCAGGTATATAAAAGATACGACCTTGCATCAAGATATAAAATCATAAAACGGATACAAAATAATTTTACTCTGACAACATTCAATTATCCGGATGCCCAACAGTATCATATTGCCTATAAAGGTTCTTTCTTCAGATATCCTGATATCAAGAAATTGCCATCTACAAACAAGCAACAAATAGATTGCTACTTTATTGGATATCAAAAAGACAGAGGAGACATTTTGGAAGATTGCAAAAAAACATTAGAAAGCCATGGACTACATTGTTTTTTTCTAACCTTAAGGAAAGGAGAAAACGAAATGACTTATCAAAAAAATCTAGAATGTACTATGAACAGCCAGTGCTTAGTAGATATCACCAATACAGACGAGCAAACAGGGCTATCGCTGCGTCCGTTGGAAGCTCTCTTTTTCAATAAAAAGCTAATTACTAACAACCAAAGCATAAAGAACTACCCTTTTTATCATCCAAATAATATATTTATTTGGGGAGAAGATAAAGAAGAAGATTTATTATCGTTCATGAATATGCCATTACAGCCCATTCCTGATAAGATAAAAGAGAAATACGAAATCAATTATTGGATAAAGACCTTTTAACACGATAAGACCATGAAAGTAAGTTTAGTCATTTCTACCTATAATTGGAAAGAAGCATTAAGATTATGTTTGCTAAGTGCAACAAGACAGACTTTAATCCCTACGGAAGTTGTAATAGCTGATGACGGTTCACGCCCGGATACAAAGTTTCTCATAGAAGAGTTCCAAGCACATTTTCCTTGCCCTATCAAACACATATGGCATGAAGATGACGGTTGGCGTAAGTGTATCATTATGAATAAAGCATTTGCTGTTTGTGAAGGCGATTACATCATAGAAATAGATGGAGACATCATTATGCACTCGCATTTTATAGAAGATCATCTATCCGAAGCTGAACCTGGATATTTTTTGGTAGGGAGTCGTAGCAAGATAAACGAAAGGCTGTCTCAACAGTTACTAGAAAAAGGAAATTATCAATTATCCATCTTTACCCAAGGAGTGTACAGGAAATTTAATGCTTTACGTTTACCATGTCTTACCTCCTTATTCCGTTCTTATAAACAAAATAAAAAAGAACGAGGATGTAATATTTCATTCTGGAAGAAAGATCTCTTTAATGTAAACGGATATGACGAACGATTTATGGGATATGGCTTTGAAGATATTGACCTACCGGCGCGCTTACGCCGCCTAGGTATAAAAAAGCGGTTTATTAAATTTAAAGCAGTGGAATATCACATCCACCATAAAGCTGCTGCCACCAAAAAAGATATGAGTGCCAATGAAAAGATATTTGAGGGAAATAATAAAAGTGGTATTATTCGATGTCCTAAAGGAATAGACCAATATGCAAAACAGGGATAAATTTGCATTTATCCCTGTTTTGCATATTGGTCTATTTTGCATGCTAAGCCACTATTCACACCAACCCTTTATATTTATTATTAAAAAAATTATAAACATCTAGCAAATACTAGAATTATTTATCTACCTTTGCAACCAGTTAAAAACTAACTAAACTTTATAACAAATAATTTGTATTTTCCTCTTTTAAAGCACTATAGCTTTTTTAAAGCTATACAATAGTACACTGGCTAAAAGAAGTACATTATGCCTATGAAAAAAATTCTCTTTATAATTCCCTACGTACCATATCCTCTTATATCAGGTGGAAATCAGGCTTTCTTTCATATGATAGAATATGCTCGGCATGAAATGGCGATATCAGTATTACTTTACCCTAAATCAAAAGCTGAAAGAAAAAATATAGAAAAGTTAAGCCAAATATGGACTAATGTAGAGTTTTTAGTTTTCCAAGAAAAAATAGAGGAGCCAAAAGCAAAAATCCTTTATACTATAAATTATTGAAAAATATAAAAGAATCTGCTGCTCGTAAAATGCATCGTCTACTAATAGAAAAGACAGATTTAATTCGAAGAAAAGGAACCTTGTCTTCTTCTATATTCCATCCTCTTCCAAATAAGTATATCGAATATATATCTGAAATTTCAAAGCGTGGTTTTGATATCATACAAGTAGAATTCTACGAATTAATATCATTAGGATATATATTACCTAATAATGTAGAAACAATCTTTGTACATCATGAATTGAGGTATATCCATAATGAAAATGAAATGGCACTCCTTGATAAAGTAATCCATGAAGAACAAATGTTATATGATATTGCAAAAGAATATGAACGTTCAGCATTACTAAAATTTAGGCATATTATAGCATTGACTGACATTGACAGAAATATCTTATCAGATTTTATTGGTAGAAGTGAACATATCTACACTTCACCCGCTATTGTAGAAGTGGAACGAAATCTCATAAAAAAGAATGTAATAGCAACAACAAGACTCACTTTTGTTGGAAGTGAAGATCATTTTCCGAATCTAGATGCAGTTAATTGGTTCTGCACAGAGGTTGCTCCTATTTTAAGAGAGAAAGGTTTTCATTTTACCTTCCAAGTAATAGGACATTGGCATAATAAATATATAAAATATATCCAGAATATCTGTCCTGAGATGGAACTTACTGGTTATATAGAGAATCTACATAGTTTTCTGCAAGGAAGTATTTTTCTTGTTCCAATTCGTATCGGCAGTGGGATGCGAATTAAAAATTTAGATGCTGTTTTATCTAGAGTCCCTTTTATTTCTACTGCTAAAGGCATAGAAGGTATTGATTTCCATCATGAAAAAGAGTGTCTAATAGCTAATAGCCCACATGACTTTTCTACAGCTATTATTCATTTATCCCAAAATCCAAAGATACAGGAAAATCTTACAGAGCAAGCAGCAACAAGCTTACAGAAATTATATAATCCAAAGAAAATGTTAGAGCTAAGAATGAATATATACAAACAAATATTGAAAAAATAGATTCCATATTGTGAAAAATAATAATAGCTTTTACTAATTAGAAAAGTATTATCTCTCAATACTATATAATAAATACATTTAGCAAAAAAATAAGAATTGTAAATGGAAACACCAATACTCAGTATTATTACAGTCAACTTTAATAATAATATTGGCTTAAAAAAAACATTAGAAAGTATCAAGCAACAATCATATACGAATTACGAACATATTATTATAGACGCTGGGTCTACAGACGGGAGCAAAGCAACTATTGAAAATTATAAGAAAGAAACCCCCCATTTAACTTATTGGGTTTCAGAGCCAGACAAAGGTATTTATGATGGAATGAATAAAGGTATAAAACAAGCTAAAGGAGAATATCTATATTTCTTGAATTCTGGAGACTATTTACAAAAGGATATCCTTAGTCAAATTCCTTTCGACGGAACACAATACATTTACGGAGACATGCTGCTTATAGAAGAAAAAGGAAAAAGAGAAAGAATTGCTCCTGATTATCCTACTGTACAATTTTTTTCTATGACTCATTATCCCATCAATCTTGCTTCATACATCGGTCCTTATTTGCCAACAGAATATACGATATTCATTACAAAATAATTTCAGATTGGGCACATAGTGTGCAATCCATCATCATGGAAAAATGTAGCTACCGCCATTTGCCTTTCATTATTTCCCAATGTGATGGAACTGGAATTAGCTCTACATATATCAATGTACAATCTGAACGCATTAAATGGCTTAAAGAAAATCTCTCAGAACAATTGTATACAACAATTATTGATGCTATAGAATACAATGGATCAAGCTTCAAACCACTTATTCCAAGAATGAATTTAACAAAGCGGTTTCAATACAGAGCTTATAAATTTGTTAGGTTATGGTTTAAAATACATTCTTTTTTCTCAATACATAAACAAAATCAGAAAAACCCAAATAAGATTTTATACGACCCACCAAGACATAGACAATTATGATTAGTCCTATACAAGTGTCAATTATAGTACCAGTATTTAATGCTGAAAAATATATTCAGAGATGCATAATATCACTGATTCAACAAGACTTATCTCAAGATCGTTATGAAATACTTATTATTAATGATGGGTCTACAGATGATACATATTCAATCTTACGAAAGTTATCACAAGAATATACTCACATCCATATCATTACTATTCCAAACCAAGGTGTCAGTGCAGCGAGAAATTTAGGAATAGACATCGCAAAAGGAGAAATAATCCTATTTGTTGATGCAGATGACTATATAACTACGAATTCTTTATCCCTAATATATAATTCAATGAAAGAGGATAAATTAGATATTCTATTATTTGACTATAACTATTGGAGCAATCAAGGAGAAAGATTGAAAGAATTTGATCATCGTGCAAGAACAAATTGGTCCCAAGATGTCATTTCAGGTAAATCCTTTATTGAAACTGATTCCTTACCTTCTACAGTTTGGACTCTTGCTTATCGAAGGGTATATATACAAGAAATGAACCTACGCTTCATTAATATCAGACATGAAGATGAAGAATTTATTCCAAGAGCATTCTACTTTGCCAAAAGAGTAAGACATTTAAAATCAACAGTATATAACTACATACAAAGCGATATTTCTTTCATACAAAATTATAAAGAAACAGGACTATTTGATAGAATTAAGGCTATGGAAAGTCTAAAGCTATTCGGAAAAGAATCTATCAAAGAAAAAAATATTCGATTGGCACTAAACAAACATATATCTTTGTTACTCATGGTAAATCTCAAAAATAGTTATATCATAGGAAGCAAAGCGCAATCTAAAATGATAAAACAAATGAAACAAAACAGCTTAGACCCAACTTTATACAAGAATAAAAAAATATATCAACTCTTGTACAAATACGTTCCACATTTATTCATTATTTACTTTCGACATAGATATATGAGGCATCGGCACAGATATTGATAAAAGATAAAATTAACACCATTTATTATTATAAATACACACAAACTGTTGCACTTGCTTTTCTTCCGAGAAGCGGCACACATACTTTTTGCCTTGCTCTAGCATGTTTTGACGTAAACTCTCATCACAAGTTATCCTTTTCAAAGCAGCGACCATCGCCTCAACATCGTCCGGATGTACATATATAGAATCAGGTCCGCCAGCCTCTTCCAAACATGACCCTGTTGCAGCAACCACAGGAAGTCCCGAATGAATGGCCTCAATAATAGGAATACCAAAGCCTTCAAAACGAGAAGGATAAACAAATATTTCCGCTTGCTGGTAAATAGCCGGTAAATCAATAAAAGGAACTCCGCTTAAAATCTTCACACGATTCTCTAAATGATGAATACGGATAAAAGCTTCAACTTCATCCGTGTAAGGAGTCTTGCGTCCCACAACGACCAAATGCATTTCCTGAGGCAAATGAGGCAAAGCTTTCACTGCCAAAAGTACATTCTTGCGTTCCTCTATACTACCCACATTCAGAATGTAATGTTCCGGAAGATCATATTTTTCCCGGACCTCTTGTGTCTTTTCCGAAGTTACAACCTGGGTAAATGACGCATCGCACCCTTGATACACCACCTTTATCTTTTCTTCCGGAATGTGAAAATAAGAAATGATATCACGCTTGGTACATTCACTGATAGCTATAACTACATCAGCATTCTCACAGGCTTTACGAAATTTATAAGTATAGATTTTCCGGTCAATCCAATGATAATAGGCAGGATAACGCAAAAATATCAAATCGTGTATAGTCACAACACTCTTTACATTCTTTGCTTTTCGGATATTCAATGGCAATTCATTACTAAGACCATGAAAGATGTCAATTCCATCATCCTCCAAACGCGAAGTAAGCCCAAATGTACGCCACAATGATTTAAAACGCTTCCATGAACCTTCGGGATAGATTGTTTTCAAAAGGGGACAACGCTGCAAGAGTTCATCAAAATTTCTACTTGAGCGCTTGCGGGGAGCATATAATACATACTCATTCCCGGGTGAGAAACGATATAAGATATCTATAATATACCGGCTATAATTTCCTAAGCCCGTAAAGTTCTGAATAGCACGTTACCATCAAATCCTATCCTCATACTCCTTATTTATATTCCACAAAGGTAGAAATTTCCCCTTTCACACACAAAGAATAGCCTAAAAAGAAAACTACTCATTTTAAAATAAGGTTTGTGCGATTAGAATATATATCTTTGCAAACATATTACAAATAACTTTTTTAATCTACTCAAATGAAGCAACTACTCACAAAACGTTTTGGTTTCTCATTATTGTATTTACTGACAAGACATGTAGCAGCCTTACTGTTTTTCTTTATATTCCGATTTATCTTGCTTATTTCTACAGAATATCAGTTTCCTGATAATATTCAAAATGATATAGCTTTGCAATCTATTGCATTTATCCGGGGAGTATGGTTTGACAATGTAATAGCTTGCTACATCTTGCTACTCCCCTTAGTCGTATTGTGGATTGCCGGTATTTTCAACTATACTGCCAAATGGTTATTCAAATCAACAGCCATTTATTTTATCTGTTTTTACTCTCTATCTTTCATTATAGCTGCCGCCAATATTCCTTATTTCGGATATTTCTTCAAAACAATCAATTCTTCTATTTATAATTGGTTCGGATATGGCGCCACGACAGCCGGCATGGTATTCGGCGAAACCTCTTTTTACTTTCCTATATTTTTGGGGATAGCTTCTATCCTGCTTTTCGGCTGGGGAGTTCTCACCCTGTCATCCTATTTTTACCGCGAAAGTACGAAAGCATCTTCAACAATCCATATAACAAACCGCATTTCAGTACTGCTCACCGGAGCAGCTTGTGTGGGACTTTGCCTATTCGGAATACGGGGAAGAATGGGATACAATCCTATTAAAGTGAGCCAAGCCTACTATTGTGAAGATCCATTTCTAAATCAACTTGGAGTAAATCCTGTTTTCAATTTATTGACCAGTACATTGGATGACAACCGGAAGGAAAACCGTTATTTACATCTGATGCCTGAACAAGAAGCAGTGGCTAATGTACAGAAACTATTGCACAGAGAAGGAATTGCAGATATTTCACCTATCGCCCGTAAAATAAACCAAGCTACATCACCCAACCCCAAGAATGTGGTTCTAATTTTTATGGAATCAATGTCTGCCAACTTGATGAACAGCTTTGGAGCGACCAAGCAACTCACTCCTTTCCTGGATAGCCTTTATCAACAATCACTCAGTTTCAGCCATTTCTACTCGGCAGGTATACATACCAATCATGGCATGTATGCCACCCTATATTCATTTCCCGCTATCATGAAACGCAATGCAATGAAAGGTTCTGTTATTCCTATTTACTCGGGACTGCCCACCATATTAAAAGACAATGGTTACCAGAACTTATTTTTCATGACTCACGAGTCACAATATGATAATATGAATGCCTTCTTCCGCACCAACGGATTTGACGAAATCTATGCCCAGGAGAACTATCCGGCAGAAAAAGTGGTCAATAGCTTTGGAGTACAAGATGATTTTTTATATCAATACGCCTTGCCCATCTTAAACAAAAAAGCAGAAAACGGACAACCTTTTTTCACCGTGCTCCTTTCTATCAGCAATCACCCTCCTTATGTGATACCGGATTACTTCAAGCCACATAGCGAGAAGCCCGAAGATCAGATTGTAGAATATGCAGACTGGTCCATCAGGCAGTTTATGACAGAAGCCGAGAAACAACCATGGTTCGATAATACGATCTTTGTTCTTTTAGGAGATCATGGCAAACTGGTAGGCTCTCCGGGAAGCGAAATTCCACAATCCTATAATCATATTCCATTAATGATTTACGGAAAAGATATTCAACCCGAAATAAAGGACAATTTCGGTGGACAAGTAGATGTAGCTCCCACCTTGCTCGGACTACTAAATATTAGCTATACCCAGAACAATCTAGGTATTGATTTACTAAAAGAACAACGTCCCTGTATGTTTTATACAGCAGATAATCTGATAGCCGCCAGAGATACCACTCACCTCTATATATATTCTCCCGACAACAAACAAGAGTTTAGATATGAACAAACAGGGAGTACCCTGCACGTTGCAGAAGATAATGAGGCCTTTCAACGACTAAAGAATTATTGCTTTTCAATGTTGCAGAGTACGGAGTATTTGGTAAAGGAACATAAAACCATAGATAAACCCACTAATTTATAACATTTTATGAACTCTAGACCGGTCGTCAGTGAATTTATGCGTTTTGGCATAGTGGGAATAGTTGCTACGGCACTGCATTATGGCATCTATTATCTATTACAGCCATATATCAATGTCAATGTGGCCTATACAACAGGGTATGTACTCGGCTTCATTGCTAATTTCTATTTAACTTCCTACTTCACCTTTAGAACAACTCCTTCATGGAAAAAGCTAACAGGGATGGGAGGCGCTCATATAGTTAACTATCTGTTACATATGGCTTTGCTCAATTTATTTTTATTTATGGGAATCTCAAAAACCTGGGCGCCTATACCCGTGTTTGCCATAGCGATTCCTATTAATTTCTTACTGGTTCGGTTTGTATTTAAACATAAAAAGCTATGAATACCGTGAAACTTGTCATTGTTGTTCCTTGCTATAACGAGGAAGAAGTGCTGAAAGAGACTACCCGACAATTATCTGATGTACTTGCCCGAATGGAAAATGAGGGAAGCATAGCAGACGGGAGAATATTGTATGTGGATGATGGCAGTAAGGATGCAACCTGGCCACTGATAGAGCAGCTATCTGAGCTCAACCCCTGCATCATGGCACTAAAACTAGCCCACAACGTAGGACACCAACAAGCACTGTGGGCGGGATTGGAATGGGTGGCAAACAGTAACTATGATGCAGCCGTATCCATTGATGCAGACTTACAGGATGATGTGGATGCCATTTCAAAAATGGTGGATTATTATAATAAAGGCATAGACATTGTGTATGGGGTAAGAAAAGAACGGAAAACCGATACTTTCTTTAAGAAACATACAGCACAAATGTTTTATAAACTGATGAGAACAATGGGGGGTGAGATTGTTTATAACCATGCAGATTTTCGTTTAATGAGCAAACGGGCATTGAAAGTATTGGTTTCTTACTCGGAACGCAATCTTTTCCTACGCGGGATAGTGCCTATGCTGGGATATTCTTCCACTTCCGTTTACTATGACCGCAAAGAGCGTTTTGCAGGCGAATCCAAATATCCGTTTACCAAGATGCTGAACTTTGCCTTGGATGGTATCACTTCATTCTCGGTCAAGCCTTTACGATTAATAACTACTGCCGGACTTATATTCATGTTAGCATCTATAATTGCTATTATTTATGCCTTGTCTTCCTTTGCCAGCGGTCACGTGTTTCCGGGATGGACTTCCTTATTAATCTCCGTATGGTTTATTGGAGGAGCAGTTCTGACCGCAATCGGGATTATAGGTGAATATGTAGGCAAGATTTATAAAGAAGTAAAACGCCGTCCGCGCTATTTCATAGAAAAAGAAGTAAACCTGTAACAGGTTTACTTCTTAGTAAAATGATATAAATAGATCGTATCGTGAATATCACATCCCCTCTTCTTACTCTTATATACTTCTTTAAACGTATATTCGTTTTCATGCCGGGGCTTAAATTCATCAAAGTCTCCGGCTCCTACCAATAGGTACCCTTCTTTGGGCATTACCCGTTCAAATAAGTCAACACGGTCATTATTATAGAAGTTCACTACGTAGAAGCGAAGCATTTCTATGCTGACATAAGAATATATTTTGCCTTCCGGCACTATCTGCCGGATGTCCTTTGCCAGATCTTTATCCGACTTCACATTAAGGATGGTAGGTTGATAAACTCCATCCAAAGACATAAAGATAACGAAAGTCACTATAATAGCTCCATATATGATCCTTAGTCCGGAAGCTTTTTCCTTCAGCATCCAAAAGAAATATGCCGCAGCAAACAAAGGCAGAGTTATCAACAGCAAATGTACAAAACCCAAAGAAACATTCTCCAATGCATTCAAATACAGAATATTCTGAGCAGCATGTCTTCCGTGAAAAATGCTATCGGGAACCAATCCACATTTTACCGCAAGGAATGTAACAAGCAACAACATTCCCGCTATAGACAAAAAGCCTCCATATATCTTGATTGCCTTAGAGCCGATTCTGACCAAATACACAATATATTCCGCCAAAAAATAGGCGATGAACGGATAGATAGGCAGTAAATACACACTTCGCTTGCTTTTCGGAATGCAATAAAAGACAAAAATTAGAACGATGCTGAGCAATGAGAACAACCGCGTATCATCCATCTCACGGATATAAGTAGTGAACTTGTTCCACCACTCACGAGGTTTACCCGTAATTTTCTTATATTTCAAACTGAACAAAGAAAGTAATACCAGCAAAGTGTAAGGCGCATAACCTGTCAAAACTGTTATTACATTATAATAAGCCGGATTTTCATGAGATTCATAAGTCATCTTGCCCATAAAACGCCCGAAGCTCTCTTCCATCACCAGTGCAACGAAATTATCCCCACCCTGTTGATAGGCCGCAGTATACCAAATAGCAGGCAAGACACAGGAAACAACCGCCACCAATAGCATAGAAAAAAAAGCTTTATAGAACTTTGTACCCCGTATCAGCAAATAAATTCCGGTTACCAAACACGGCAAAATAATGCCTATAGGCCCTTTAGTCAGCGTAGCACATCCCATCAATAAAGTTGCTACCCATGGAAAGCCACGCTGTCCCTGTTCACACCATTTATAAAGCTGATAAAGAGCTAAAACGATAAAAGCCGTCAGCATCATATCAACACGACAGTTCATTCCGGCCCGATGCACCTCAAAATTGGATAACGTAATGACGGACATCAGGAAAGCAAGAGAAGCTCCTCTACGCTTTGCATAAAATAAAAAGCCAGCCAGTACCATAGCAATCAGTGACAAGGCAGAAGGCATACGGGAAGTATATTCGGTCACTTTACCTGTAATAGAAGAAACAGCCGCAATACACCAATGGAAAAATGGTGGTTTATAAGCAATATCTCCTCCATTATTCACCGGCAGAATCCAGTTTCCGGTCTCTAACATAGAATAAGCAACTACAGCCTCACGAGGTTCCCCCTTAGTGTGGAAATCTGTCAATCCCAGAAAAGGGAGAATGGTGATAACACAAATCAATGCTAAGAAGATAAACAGTTTATTCTTCATATTCTTTATAGGGTTTATCTAAATTGAGATAATAGAAATTATGTTGTCGCTGCCCCGAATGAGGTGGCACAACCATATATTCACCATATTTCTGCTTCAAATAAAGATGCGGGTTCTCTACTCCCCATACCTTCTTTCCCTCAAACAAGATAGGCGTAGGCGTTCCCAAAATATCTTTGGACATTACCCCTCTCAAACCGTCATCATGATCCACAACCTGGTTACATCGGTCAAAATCATAGCTCCGCATCATACAACGCATAGATTCCTGTACCCCTTTCAGCGTAAAAAGCTTGCGACACAACAAGGGTATCCATGAAGACATCCCCTTACCATGTCTATATGGATCACGATAAATAAAATAAAGTATCTTTTTATATAAAAAGTATCGCATAAAATGAAAGCGTTGAGCCAATCGACTATCCGGCATACCATCTAACGGAAAAACATCCAAATAGATTCCACCCACATATTTCATATGCATACGTTCAATCAGTGTAGTGCTTCCATCCTGTACCTTAGCGAAAGGTAACGGATAAGTGGAATCATTCTCCATACAGATAGCCTCAAACGGAGCAGGAAGCCATTGGGAAGCATTAGCTATCAACTGATCATAATCTGCCCGTGGCATACCAATATCCAAATCATCGTCCCAAGGAATAAATCCCTTATGGCGCACCGCTCCCAGCAAAGTGCCGGCTATAATATAGTAACGCAGACCATGTTCCTTGCACACCTTATCAATAGCCATCAAAATATCGAGTATTCTTAATTGCAAAGGACGTATATCGTAAGTTGCCATAACTTAAAATAAAGAAGAGGGTATTAACTTCTGTGCTTGCCGGAAATCCTCTACAGTATCCAGCTCTACCGAGTACAAATCCGTAGTATCAATCATTCCAAAAGTATATCCTTGCGGGATCAGTCGCTCAAAAGCACGTTCATAAAAGATATTATCTAGTCCTTCTTCCTCTATCATCAGCTCTAATTCTCTAAATAAAGCAGTGGTATAGGCAGAAGACATTTTCTCTATGCCAATAGATTCTCCTATAGATTCTTCAATAGCACAAACTTTACTGATTTCTTGTACATTCCCACGTTCGTCCACTATTGCTTTAATTTCTTCTTCACTTAATGGGTGATCGTTCAAGGCCAATACATTGAGCTTCTTCGATGCTAACACACGGGCTACAATTTGAGGATCAAACAAAATGTCACTATCCAACAGCAAGATTTCCTGTCCGTCTGCTTCAGGACGCGTAAGCCACAACGAATAAATATTATTGGTTGAGGCATATACATTATTATATATGCAGGTAATTTGCAGTTCTGAATAATGGGTTGCCAAGAATTCTTCAATTTGTTCGTGACGATATCCTGTCACTATAACAAACTCACTGATACCATTGGCTATCAAGCTGTCAAAAGCACGTTGCAACAAACATTTTTGCCCTATTTGCAACAAACATTTGGGCATAGTGTCTGTTAACGGACGAAGGCGGGAAGCAATGCCCGCGGCTAGAATAATCGCTTTCATTGGTTGACTATTCGTTTTATAGTGTCAGCAACAATACGATTCTGCTCAGGACGGCCTAATGTAATACGCAGATGAGTGTTAATATCTGGCTCATTCATGAACTTTACTTTGTAATTCTCTTCAGCAAAAGCAGCTTGCAAAAGCGGCTTCAACTCAATGGGATATTTTATAAGTATAAAATTAGCAACAGAATCATAAACTTTGAATCCAGGCAAAGATCCAATCTCCTCTTCATACATCATGCGACTTTCATTCATCATGCGTGCCACTTCACGATAGTGTGCATCCGATTTCAATGCAGCGATAGCAATATCTTCCGACAAGCGATTATAGCCTAAATACTTATTGCTATAACGAATAAATTTTTCAAGTCCTTTACTGATAAAGCCAAATCCCATGCGCAAACCGGGCAAGCCATAGAACTTGGAAAGAGTACGCGAAATAATCAGATTGTTATATTTGTTCACTAATTCTTTGATATACGAATTATCTTCAGTTACAAAAGATGCATAAGCCTCATCAATCAATACAATGGTCTCATCTGGAATAAAAGCCAATAGTTCATCCAATTCTTTCGGAGTCAAACCGTTGTCAGTAGGATTATTGGGAGAAGCCAGCAACAATATCTTAGGATGTTCTTGTTCCACCATTTCTTTAATGGCAGCCATATCATATTTAAATGTATTTCCCTCCTCATACAAAGGATACTGCAAAGTACGCCCATCTACTTCATCAGCAATAGATTTGTAGTACCACCATGAGAATTTAGGAATCAACATTGTTTTATTGCCATCAGCCTGTGTCAAGAAGTAGTGGACAGACTGTTTCAATATATCCTCACCTCCATAACCCAACAATACCTGAGCCTCATCAATATCATAAAGTTCAGAAAGAAAAACGGAGAAAATACTTTTCTTCCCTTCATCATAGATGCGGGTGTAGAAACAAAGTTTATTTATGTCAAAATCTTTAAGTGCTTGTATTACTTCCTTGGATGGAGAATAATTAAATTCATTTCTATCTAGAAAGATCTGTTCCTGTTCCATTGAAATTTCTTTTTTATTAGAATGCAAAGTAAGCACATTTTCTGTGTATATTGATGCTTTTATCTGATTATTTTCACTTTACGTCACCCATTATCGGCTTCCCAAATCATCATAAACGCTTTGCAGGATAGCTTTACCTTTATTGATACGGTCTTCACTACCGGCAGGTTCTTCCAGCAACACACTTTCCGAATTGTTATCAAATACGGTTACCCCTGTACTATCACAGAATGAGAAACCATTATTGAAACTATAAAAAGCAAAAGGATATGTATAGTCACTACCCAGCACATTGCGGCTGAAATTGAAAGAGGAATGATCCAAACCCAATTGTCCCAACAAGGTAGCGGCAAGATCTGCCTGGTTCATTATCTTATCTATTTTCATAGGCTGCTTCACTGCCCCGCCCAACCAAAGCATTGGGATATGATAAAACTTAGGTGCAGTGTTTAACCCCACACGCGGATAGTAAAATCCGTGATCGGGCAAACAAATGACTAACAGGTCTTTCCACACAGGTGTCTGTTTCAACTTATCTATAAACTTACCCAGACAATCATCCGTAAATGCAAAAGCATTCGGTATCTTCTCTTCCAAACGATGATAAGGAACCTCAAACGGTTCATGGCTACTCAAAGTAAGGAAAGCCGTATGCCACGGAGTTTCCTTTCTGTCCTTTATCTGATTATAAAGGTATTCAAAAGTAATATCATCATTCACTCCCCACGCATTACTGGTTTGTTCTGCCAAAGAAAAGTCCTTATCGGCAGTAAGATGCTGATAACCTTTGCTCAACAAGTAACTTTTCATATTGGTAAAATTTATGTCACCACCATAAAGAAAGTCTGTCTTATATCCTTCTTTCACTAATTCCTCCGCAATGGAAGGCAATGTGCGGCTCTTGGCGGGAATCTTCATGACAGAAGCCGTAGGAAGTCCCAGGTAGCCGCTGAAAGTACAAACTGTACCGCGATCGGTACGGAAGCTATTGGCATAACAGTTGGTGAAAAATACTCCTTCTTCCGTCAGCTTATTAAAGTTGGGGGCAACATCGGGAATACCTCCCAACGGGGTTATGAAACGTGCACCATAACTTTCCATCAGTATAACCAGGATATTGGGACGTTTAGTATTCAGCACTTCCACAATGCTATCTCCATCCGTAGTGGGATAAAGACCATTGAACAGCTCAGCCCGTTTTCCTTCATCAAAGAAATTAAACTCAGACGCAAAGTCCTGTGATTTCCCCAACGAGGACAACAAACTGAAATCGGGATTTACCGCCGAATGATTCAAGAATTGTTCATTGCTGAAATAAACCTGACCTATATTTGAAGTAGACTCCGTAACTCCGCCACGAATAACAACAAAAAGCACACCTCCCAGCAAAAGCATGATTCCCGTACCTGCCCATCTCTTGCGGGTTGCAGTAAGGACAGAAGGAGTGATCTTCAGTAATATCCAGGTATTCAAAGCAACAAGCAATAACATTGCCAATACCCTTAAAGCAATGAAACCGATGGAAACACTTGCCAGTACTTCCTTGGGAGAGTCAAGATAGAGGAAAATAGAAGCATCCAGTTTGAAGCCCCAAAACGTATATAGCGCCATATCCACCACAAAAATAATGGAAACAAGAAGGGCAACTATCACATAATAACCCCAAAGCAATTTCTTCAGTGGGAATTTCTTAAACCAAACGCTGATTAGTACCAACAGAAAAGGAAGCGCTGTGAGGTATCCTGCCGTAGCAGCATCCAGACTGGCTCCATGATATATTACTTGCAAATAATCGGTAAACCCAACTCCCTTTTCAATAGCACCATTATAGAGCATGAACAATGGCTTCTGTAAAATAAATATCAGTAAGACCGTAAAAAAGTACAGGCTGATATAAGCAATCCTCTTTTTCATATCTTCTTCTTTATATGTACGATTATTTTCGTCCGAAGTCTGCGGGAACTTCTCCCCACTGATCTGTCTCCCACTTTAGCAAAGGAGTAGTATATTTATTATCTTTCAGCCAATTTTCAGCTCGTTCTATCATCTGAAAGAGTTTCTCCGTCTTCGGAGTGCGTTCCAGTTTCGTCTTACATTTCTTTTGCTTTACCCAACTCAAAGCATTGCGGCTATCCGAATAAATGGGCATATTGATATTCTTTTGCTTCATCAACGCCAATCCATGCACAATAGCAAGAAACTCACCTATATTATTGGTACCATAAACGGGACCGAAATGAAAGACTTCCTGCCCCGTAAGCAGATAAACACCCCGATACTCCATCGGGCCGGGATTTCCGCTACAAGCTGCATCGACAGCCAGACAGTTCATATCAAAATTCTCGGGCAGTTGTGTGTGAGTTTCCGCCTTTACAGTGGCAGTCCTGCCTATATAGTGATAAGCAGAGGAAGCAAGGGCATGTTCTGCCTCTTCTTTGGTTCCAAAAGATTTGAATTGTGCTCCCTCATAACCTTTTATTTGTAGTTGGCAGTCAGTCCAGGAGTCATAAACTCCCGGATTGACGCCTTTCCATACTACATAATATTTTTGTTTCTTATTGCCCATCTGTATAGAAGTTACACTCAGCGCATGGGCTGCTTACATTCTTTCGGGCACCTCGATGCCCAACAGTCCCATTGCCGTCTTCACGATCTTACCCACATTGGCACTCAATGCCAAACGGAAGACTTTCAACGCCTCGTTTTCTTCACGCAAAATGCTGAAATCATGGTAGAACTGATTGTATTCCTTCACCAAATCATAAGCATAATTGGCAATAATAGAAGGATTGTAATCCGTACCGGCTTGTTTTACAACCGTCTTAAAATCAGCCAACATCTGAATCAGCCCTTCTTCCTTGGTGCTCAATTTCAATCCGGCAGGAATTGCCTCGGGGATCATGATACCTGCCTCAACAGCTTTACGCAAAACAGACTGAATACGGGCGTATGTGTACTGAATGAAAGGACCTGTATTTCCATTAAAGTCAATAGATTCTTTCGGATTGAAAGTCATATTCTTACGGGCATCCACCTTCAATATGAAATATTTCAAAGCACCCAAACCGACAATGCGGGCAATATTATCGGCTTCTTCCTTGGTCAAACCATCCAGTTTACCCAGCTCGGCAGAGGTTTCCTTAACAGTTTCAATCATGCCTTCCATCAGGTCGTCGGCATCCACCACGGTACCTTCACGGCTCTTCATCTTACCTTCGGGCAATTCCACCATGCCATAAGAGAAGTGAACCAGCCCCTTTCCCCATTCAAAGCCCAGCTTATCCAGCAAGATAGAAAGTACCTGGAAGTGATAGTTCTGTTCATTGCCCACCACATAAATCATCTTGTTGATGGGATAATCCTGGAAACGCAGTTTGGCTGTACCTATATCCTGAGTCATGTACACAGAAGTGCCGTCACCACGGAGTAATAATTTGTGATCCAACCCTTCGGCAGTCAGGTCCGCCCATACAGAGTTGTCTTCCTTGCGATAGAAAAAGCCTTTTTCCAAGCCTTCCATCACCTTGTCCTTACCTTCCAGATAAGTTTCCGATTCATAATATATTTTATCGAAGCTGACGCCCATCTGTTTGTAAGTTTCACCAAAACCGGCATATACCCAGTCGTTCATCTTCTTCCACAGTGTGCGGATTTCCGCATCGTTAGCTTCCCATTTGCGAAGCATCTCACGGGCTTCTTGCATCAAAGGCGAATTGGCTTCCGCTTTTGCCTTGGCTTCTTCCTCGTTCATGCCTTCTGCCTGATACTTAGCCATCAGTTCCTTTACTTCCGCTTTGTAATGTTTGTCAAAAGCCACGTAATAGTCGCCAATCAGATGGTCACCTTTCTTGCCTGATGATTCGGGAGTTTCACCGTTGCCATACTTCTGCCAAGCCAGCATGGACTTACAGATATGGATACCGCGATCGTTTACTATATTGGTTTTCACCACTTTGTTACCATTTGCCGCCATCACGTTTGCCAGTGCATTGCCCAGCAAGTTATTGCGCACGTGTCCCAAGTGGAGGGGTTTGTTTGTATTAGGCGAAGAATATTCAATCATCACCAACGGAGAATTTTCCGTAGCCTTTTCGATGCCATATTCAGCATCGGCCTGGATAGAGTTTAAAAGTTCAATCCAGCAGTCTGAGGCAATAGTCAGGTTAAGGAAACCTTTCACTGCATTGTAAGCTGATACCAGTTCAGGAGCGGTCTGTTTCAGATACTCTCCTATCTCCTGTGCGGTCTGTTCAGGACCTTTCTTACTCATTTTCAAGAAAGGGAAAACTACAAGGGTAAGGTGTCCTTCAAATTCTTTCTTTGTCTTTTGCAGTTGCACCATTTTCTCCGGTACATCCTGTCCGTACAACGTCTTAAGAGCGCTGATGGTGGACGCGGTGAGTTTTTGTTCTATATTCATAGCGTGTAAGTACTTATTTGTTATGGAGTGCAAAGATACTGCTTTTCTCGGAAATTTAGGGAGATAATCTTATTTTAATGTCTGTTCGATATAGCTCTCCCTAATAGCCTGCATTTATCTTTTCATTAATGAAGTTAACTTCGTGGGCCAACTAAGTTAACTTCATGAGGCAAATAAGTTAACTTACTTGCCTCATGAACCCAAGTTCATTGGAACTCAGCTTTTCCTTAAGTCTTCGGGCGCAACCAACTTATAAAGTTTATCGCTAGGACGCACTTTATCAGGCGCTTTGAATGATACATGCTGTCCTTTCTTCACCACATCTACCGGTTTCAAGTCCACCCGTGCCTCATCCAAGGTCAAAAATACCGCCCCGGTAGTGGGCCCCGTTATCAATAGTTTATCACCAACTTTCATTTCAGCAGCTTCTACCAAGAACTCCGCCACACCGATGTTAGAGAAGAACTTGATGCCCTTCCCCACATAAACCTTGCGTTCCGTAGCTTCCGAACCATAATTCTTGCTCCATTCGCCCAAGCGCTGTCCCAAGTAGTAGCCATTCCAAAAACCACGATTGAATACCGTCTTCAGACGTTCATCCCATGCCTGCTTCTTTTCTTCGGTAAAAGTACCTTCCAGATAGGAACGGATCGCTTCTTTATAACATTCCACCACCGTGCGCACATACTCAGGACCACGTGCACGTCCTTCAATCTTGAATACACGCACGCCAGCTTCTATCATTTCGTCCATGAAGTGAATGGTTTTCAAGTCTTTAGGAGACATGATATATTTATTATCCACTTCCAGTTCAATATCACTTTCCTTATCCTTTACATCATAAGCACGACGGCAGATTTGCATACAAGCCCCCCGATTGGCAGAAACATTCATCTCATGCAGACTGAGGTAACATTTGCCGGATACAGCCATACAAAGCGCTCCGTGACAGAACATTTCAATACGTACCAAGTCGCCTTTCGGACCCTTGATTTGTTCCTCCTGTATGGTATCATAAATCACTCGCACTTGTTTCAGGTTCAATTCGCGAGCCAGCACCACCACATCGGCAAAGCGAGCATAAAACTTTAAGGCTTCCGCATTACTGATATTCAGTTGGGTAGAAAGGTGCACCTCCTGTCCCACCTCGTTACAATATGCCATCACCGCTACATCGGCAGCAATTACCGCGCTGATGCCCGCCTCTTTCGCCGCATCTACAATAGTGCGCATCAAGGCAATGTCTTCATCATAAATAATGGTATTGATGGTGAGGTAACTCTTTATATCGTGCTCATCGCAAATCTTCGCTATCTCCCGCAAATCGTTGATAGTAAATGTATTGGCAGAACGTGCACGCATATTCAGACTCTCTATACCGAAGTAAATGGAGTCCGCACCTGCCTGTATGGCGGCCGCCAACGATTCACGAGAGCCGACAGGAGCCATTATTTCAAAGTCTTTTATAGAAGCTTTCATTATTCTTTTGATTATGTGTGCGCAAAGGTAGGACTTTTTCCGTACTTTTGCAGTCTAATTCCACTACAGATTACACAGATTTGCACAGATTATAGATTAAAAACCGGTGTTAATCCGTGTCACTTGTGGTGAAAAACTAAATGTATAGCAATGAAAATCAGAAATATAGACTTAGGAGAGCATCCCGTTTTCCTTGCTCCGATGGAAGATGTGACCGATCCTGCTTTCCGCCTGATGTGCAAAAAGTTTGGCGCCGACATGGTGTACACCGAGTTTGTTTCGAGCGATGCCCTGATACGCTCGATAGGGAAAACAATGCAGAAGCTGAATATCAATGATGAAGAACGTCCGGTTGCCATCCAGATTTATGGAAAGGATACAGCTACAATGGTGGAAGCCGCCAAGATAGTGGAAGAGGCGCGTCCTGATATACTGGATATAAACTTCGGTTGCCCCGTGAAGCGTGTGGCAGGCAAAGGGGCGGGAGCAGGTATGTTGCAGAATATTCCCTTAATGCTGGAAATGACCCGTGCCGTAGTGGATGCAGTGAAAATTCCCGTGACCGTAAAAACCCGTTTGGGTTGGGATAACGATCATAAGATTATAGTAGATCTTGCCGAACAGTTGCAGGATTGCGGTATAGAGGCATTGACCATTCACGGACGTACCCGTGCACAGATGTACACCGGCGAAGCGGACTGGACACTGATAGGTGAGGTGAAGAAGAATCCGCGGATGCGTATTCCTATCATTGGTAATGGCGATGTGACTACTCCGCAACGTGCCAAAGAGTGTTTTGACCTGTACGGGGTGGATGCGATTATGATTGGGCGTGCCAGTTTCGGTCGGCCTTGGATATTCAAGGAGGTAAGGCATTATATAGAAACAGGGGAAGAACTTCCGACTCTGTCTTTTGATTGGAAGTTGGATGTACTTCGGCAGGAAGTATTGGATAGTGTCAATTTGCTGGATGAGCGTCGTGGCATTCTTCATGTACGGCGGTATTTGGCTGCATCGCCTTTATTTAAGGGGATTCCTAATTTCAAGGAAACACGCATTGCTATGCTAAGGGCGGAGACGGTGGAGGAGCTTTTTAGTATTTTGGATTATATAAAGGGGAATTATGGGGGGAACTCATAACAGGATGGTTTTGAATCAAATCACCGTAGGGGCGGACCCGTGTGTCCGCCCAAATGCATTCACAATACATGCTTTTCCTGTATGTTATCGGGCGGACACATGGGTCCGCCCCTACGATGGATGAATTCATTTCCATCCCCGTTATGAACCAAATTCAAACCTAGTCTATCTTACGCAACCCCCTCTTCGGAGCAAAGTCCACACTCTTAGGATTACCTTTATAAGCAACCTCGCCACTACTTGATGCTTTCGCTTTCAGCGCGCCTGTAACATAGCATTCCACATCACCCGAAGAACTGGCACTGGCAGTTACATTCACCGCTTTCAAACCTTTTGCTTTCACATCACCACTACTTGATGCACCGAAAGTAGCATTCTCACAAGTCCCCGCTAAAATAACATCACCTGATGAACTGGCATTAGCAGATACATTGGTAGCAGCAAGATTCTTTATTGATACATCACCGGAGCTACTGGCACTGGCAGAGAAATTAGTGCAAGACACCTTTTCTAAAACCACATCACCTGAACTGCTGTCTCCTGCTACAAAATCATCACATGAAATGCTTCCACCTTTCACATCACCGCTACTACTTGCCTTAGCAGTAACCTTTCCGTTAGTTTTCAACCCACTCTTTATAATAATATCACCGGAGCTGGAAGCTCTCAGACTATTCACAGCCGAAGCAGAAACCCGTACTTCTTTTTTGTGCTTGCCATTGATTGAGAAATTATTCTTAGGCGATTTAAAACCCACTTTAAGCACTCCGCCCTCTACGCGTACATCAATATAATTCACCAGATTATCCGGCGCATAAATCTCTACGCTCTGACTTCCCGAGGTCTGGGTATAAATCACATCTACCGAAGAACTGGTAGATATACCATTGAAACTGCCCACATTTACTTTCTTGGTAACGTAGTTCTTACTGGGAGTAATTCTCTCTGCACATGCAGTTGTAGATACCAATACAAGCGCAAATGCCATTAAAGTAGATACTAATTTTCTCATATTACTTACATTTTTTATTTATTAGACGCATTTCCTATACCAAACATTGCAACGTTTGGACGCAAATTTAAAAACAATATTCGTGCCAACAAGCCTTTTCACTGGAAATCAGCCCAATAGCCATAAAAAAGGTGTCCGTAAATGAATACCTTGTACGCTTTTATAAGATTCGTGTCCTATTTCAGGACAAGCTGGAACACCACCGAGGCAAACCAACGCTTATACATATAGGTAGCAAGAATATAGATACATACTGCCGAAATCCAACCGGCAATGACATCAATCAGATAATGCGCCTGAATATAAACCGTTGCACAGCACAGCAATACATAGAACGGTGCCAAGACATAGCACAACTTCTTATTCACCCGATAAGCCATAATCATTATAATAGTAGAAATACCCACATGCGAACTGGGAAAAGCAGCCGTAGGACGTTCACCCACTTCCTGCGAAGCCTCTACCAAATTGAAAAAGAATCCATGATCGAAACCGGGGCCGGGCAACAAGACGGCATTGTTATTAAAGTAATCTCCGATAGCCGGGAAGTGCTGTGCCATCACGTTATCCATCCCGATAGCCGGGAAATAGAATTGCGGACCGGCAACAGGAACCAATATATATATAAGGTAATAAATGAAAAACGAAGTAACCAATACGAAAGACGCTTTCTCGAACCACTCAAAGCGGAACAGGAAATAATAGATGGTCACGATTTCAATCATCGGATAATAAGCGAAATATCCCATATTGAACGGCTCGCTGAACCAAATGGAAGGACAAAGTTCACAAAATTCTACCGAAGGCTGGCAACGGAACAGAAACTGTTCGGCAGAAGCGAAGAAATTATCCAGATTGGGAAACAGGCGGTTAAACTCGAATGTATCGGGATACCAGTATGCCAGAAAAGCCATCTGCACCGCCATTCGGATAAAGGCTGTCAGCTTGCAAGGGTATTTATGATACAAGTATATCAGTGCAAAAGTGATAACCACAATTCCCGCACGCTCTAAAAGCATCGTGCCGGGGTGGTCCATGCGAGGATATAATATCAAAACCATTATAGTGGTGAGGGCATTGTATATCAAACTAATGCTCTCAACGGCAAACAATCCTTTTACGCTGTCTATCCGTTTAAATAAATTTAAAGCCATCCTTCTTCTTTATACCAAGCAATGATTTCCTTCACACCCCTCTCTAATGGGTACTCAGGCCGGTATCCCAGTTCGTTCACCAAGGGGGAGATATCACATTGCCAATTGCGTTGTTTCATTATTTTATACTTATCACCATTCAGCGTACTGGTCTTTCCCAAGCAACGCGCAAAGGTTTCAGCGAGCAAAGATATAACTTTTAAAACGAATAATGGGCATTTAATATGTATAACCCACGGATTACCAAGTTCTTTTTGTATTAAATCGGAAAAAGTACGGCTGGAATAAACGTTCCCATCACTCACAAAATAGGCACGATGCTTCACTCCGCGCTCTATGGAAAGGTAAACTGCCTGTACCAGATCTTTTACATAAATAAATGTGAGGTCTTGTCTTTTAAAGCCTGCTGCAAAGTCTATATGCTGCTTAATGGATTGTGCCATCAGGAAATAATCGCGTTCACGAGGACCATAAACTCCCGTGGGGCGGAAGATAACTGTTGGAAAATCCTTCATTGATTGCAAATACTGCTCCGACTTCAGTTTGCTAACGCCGTAGGCTGTATTGGGCATAGCTGCATCACGCTCACTGATAGGCGCATAATCTTCTTCGTGTATCGGTCCGAAAATACTAAGTGAGCTGACATATATAAATTGTTCGGGAACCATGTCTAAGGTCTTCAAAGCTTCTACAAAATTACAAGTATAGATATAGTTGCCTTTGTCAAAGTCTTCTTTATTAAGGCATTTAGTAACACCTGCACAATGAATGATGTAGTCCCAACCGCCATGTTGTTCTTTATGCAGAGATAGTTGTTCCGCCAGCTTATCAGGATGTGCAAAGTTCAGTTCGGCAAACTGAATGCGAGGATCTTTCAGATATTTGCGACTACTGCTCTTTCGCATTCCCGCCCATACTTGCATCCCTCTTTTCAATGCACCTTCTACCAGGAAGCTGCCGATGAATCCGCTTGCACCGGTTACTAATATTCTTTTTTCCATTTTCTTTTCTTAATCAAGTTTATTAATCATCTATCGACTGTAGGGGCGGATTGAATCCGTCCGGATACGTCCACAATGGCCATAAAAGACATCCTTCATGTTATCGGGCGGATTCAATCCGCCCCTACAGTCGATGGAGACATAACTAAAAACTTTTATTTTATCGGTTCCACATGGATACCTATGTGAGTATCTTCTCCAAACCTCTCTTTCAACTTTCGTTCTATCGCTGTTGCCGTTTCATGCGCCTTATGCAGAGGGATATTCCCATCCATACGCACATGTATCTCGATGGCATAATTATTTCCAATCCGCCGGGTACGCAGGTGATGCGGCTCCGTCACCCCATCAAAAGAAAGAACGATCTGCTCTATTTCACGTTCCACACTATCAGGAAGCGATTTCTCCAGCAACTCATCAACACAAGGAATCAGCAATTTAATAGATACCCGCATGATAAAAAAGCTGACTACTACCGCCGCAATAGGATCGAGCACCGTCCAGTTCGGCCCCAACAAGATAGCGCCGCCTATGCCTATAGCCGTACCAATGGACGACAATGCATCACTCCGATGGTGCCAGACATTAGCCACAACCGCCTGTGAATTACACTTCTCGCCCACCCTCACCGTATATTGATAAAGTATCTCCTTAAACAAAATAGAAATAATTGCCGCTACCAGCGCCAACATCCCCGGCGAGCGAAGTTGCTCCCCACGCAGAAATGCAAGTATCTCATTCGCCCCATTCCACAAGATCCCAAGTCCCACCCCAGCAATGCCATGCCAATCAAGGCCGTAGCCAGTGTCTCATACTTGCCATGCCCATAGTCATGGCCTTTATCCTCGGGTTTATTGGAAATACGGACAAAGAGAACAACCACCATATCCGTAATGAAATCGGAGAGAGAATGGACGGCATCCGCCAGCATGGCCGCACTATGCCCCGCTATCCCTGCAAGAAATTTCAAAACGACCAGCAAGAAATTGACAAAGCTGCCCAATAGAGTAACTTTATAAATTTCTTTCTCCCTAGTTCTCTTATCAAGTTTAGTCATATTTATTATATTTGACTGCACAAAGATAGTATGTTTCGTTTATATTCAACGAAATTTAATGCAGCTATTGAACCGCCATACCAATTATTTTGTTTACTTTGTAGCACATAATACATTAATAAATCCCCTTATGGCTAAAAAGAAAGAAAAAAAAGCAGGGAAACGCATGAAAAAAAGCGAATTGTCTGAGCGACTGATGAGCTTATTCCACACCAAACCGACCGAGTCATTTAGTCTGAAACAGTTATCAAGCCATCTCAACTTGACAACACATCCGCTCAAAATGCTTTGCGCCGACATTATTGCCGAAATGGTAGAAGATAATTTTCTGCAAGAAGTTGAAAAAGGACACTATAAACTGAACGACCACGGGCTAATCATGACAGGTGTTTTTCAGCGTAAAAGTAACGGCAAAAATTCCTTTATCCCCGATGAAGGCGGAGAAACTATCTTCATAGCCGAGCGCAACTCGGCACATGCCATGAACAATGACAAAGTAAAAATCGCCTTGTTTGCCAAACGCAAAAAGCAGACTCCCGAAGGCGAAGTGATAGAGATCCTGGAACGTGCTAACGATACCTTCGTAGGAACATTGAAAGTAGACAAGTTCTATGCTTTCCTCCTGACCGAAAACCGCAACTTAGCAAACGACATTTTTATCCCGAAAGATAAGCTGAAAGGCGGAAAGAACGGAGATAAAGCCATCGTAAAAGTAATAGAATGGCCTCAAGAAGCAAAGAACCCGATAGGACAAGTGATTGATATTCTGGGTAAAGCGGGCGAAAATACGACAGAGATGCATGCCATCCTTGCCGAATACGGTTTACCTTATATATATCCCAAGAACGTAGAAGCGGCCGCCGAGAAAATCCCGGCAGAGATCTCGGAAGCGGATTATGCAGAACGTGAGGATTTCCGCCATGTTACCACCTTCACCATCGACCCCAAAGATGCAAAGGACTTTGACGATGCCCTTTCCATCCGCCTCATCAAAGCGGGATTGTGGGAAGTAGGCGTGCACATTGCCGATGTAACCCACTATGTAAAAGAAGGGGGAACCATAGACAAGGAAGCCGAGAAGCGTGCCACATCCGTCTATTTGGTAGACCGCACCATCCCGATGCTGTCTGAACGCTTATGCAACTTTATCTGTTCTCTCCGTCCCAACGAAGAAAAGCTGGCTTTCTCCGTCATCTTCGATATGAATGAGAAAGGGGAAGTAAAGGATTCACGCATCAAGCATACGGTAATCAAGAGTGACCGCCGGTTTACATACGAAGAAGCGCAACAAGTAATTGAAACCGGTGAAGGCGATTACAAAGAAGAAATTCTGGAACTGAACAAGCTGGCACAAATCCTGCGCAAGCAGAGACTTGCCGCCGGAGCGATCGACTTTGACCGTGTAGAAGTAAAATTTGAGATTGACGAGACAGGTAAACCATTGAGTGTTTACTTCAAGGAATCCAAAGAAGCCAATAAACTGATTGAAGAATTTATGCTGCTTGCCAACCGCACCGTAGCCGAACAGATAGGTAAAGTGCCCAAGAACAAGAAAGCAAAAGTATTCCCATACCGTATCCACGACCTGCCCGATCCGGACAAATTGGAAAACCTGAACTGGTTCATCAACCGTTTCGGCTACAAGATACGCACTTCGGGCAGCAAGGCGGAAGTTTCAAAATCCATCAATCGCTTGCTGGACGAGGTAAAGAACAAGAAAGAGCAGAATCTAGTGGAAACCGTATCCTTGCGTGCCATGCAAAAGGCCCGTTATTCTACGCACAACATCGGCCACTATGGTCTGGCTTTTGACTATTATACCCATTTCACCTCTCCTATCCGCCGTTTCCCGGATATGATGGTGCATCGCCTGCTCACCCGCTATCTGGCAGGAGGACGTACGGCACAAGAAACAAAGTACGAAGATTTGTGCGACCACAGTTCTGCCATGGAACAGATTGCTGCTAATGCAGAGCGTTCTTCCGTGAAATACAAACAGGTGGAATTTATGAGCGAACGCCTCGGCATGGAGTTTGAAGGAGTGATTTCGGGAGTTACCGAATGGGGGCTTTATGTAGAAATCAACGAAAACAAATGCGAAGGCATGGTGCCTATGCGTGACCTGGGCGATGATTATTATGATTTCGACGAAAAGAATTATTGCTTGACAGGACGTCGCCATCATAAGAAGTTCAGTTTGGGTGATCCGGTTACTATTAAGGTGGCGCGGGCTAATTTGGAAAAGAAACAGTTGGACTTTGCACTGGTGGAGAAATAAGAGAAACAAAACCCGCCTTAGTCTTCCCCCTTTTGAAGCTACGCTTTCTACACATCTTGTTAACATTTACCGTAGGGGCGGATTGAATCCGCCCGAACCAACGGTCACGACCTTGGGAGTAATGCATAAAGCAGATCGTTTTCGGGCAGATTCAATCTGCCCCTACGGTGGATGAAAGTGTTACTGAAAATGTGAACAAAACTTACTTTTGAGCCAATCCCTTCCCCTTTACCCCTCCGCAGGTTTATTAAAAGTAGAAGGAGTCGTCCCATAGAAATCTACAAAATGCTTTCTGAATGTAGGCGCATCATTGTATCCCACCATCTCTGCAACCTCCTGCACACTATATTTCTTCGTTTTCAAGAGTTCAGCCGCCCGTTTCAGGCGCACACCTCTGATTAATTCCACCAAAGAGAAATCTGTAGACTGCTTGATTCTGCGATAAAGAGTAGCCTGACTCATATTCAGTTCCTCTGCCAACCACTTCACGCTGAAATTAGGGTTCTGGAGATTCCGGTTGGCAATCTCCAGGATTTCTTCAATGAACGGGTCTTCAGCTTTCAATTCTGTTGCCACTTCCTGCCCTCCATCCTCATCGGCAGTAGAGGGCATTAACAACTTGGCATATGCCTGTTTCAACTCAATGCGGATCTTTATCAAACGCTTCACTTTGAGGCGCAAAATATCCGGGTTGAACGGTTTATAAATATACTCGTCCGCGCCCAGTTCTATTCCCTTCACCATATCCTCTTCTTCTGACAGGGCGGTCAGCAGGATAATAGGAATATGACAAGTATTCAAGTCTTCTTTCAGAATGCGACAACACTCAAACCCATCCATTTCCGGCATCATTACATCGGTAATAATCAAATCGGGCAGCTCCTTGCGAGCCACACTCAACCCTTCTGCCCCATTCTCAGCCAAGAGAATATTATAGGTAGACGAGAACAAGATTTTCAGATAAACCCGAATATCATGGTGATCCTCAATAATAAGCAGAGTATGCTTCTTATCCGAGAAAGAATCCTGCAAAGGCTTCACATCTTCTACCGGAATCTTTGCTTCATCCAGCAAAATATCAAGGGCAGTATCCGCTTTTTCATCAATAGTGATCTTCACCGGATCAACAAACTCCACATTCTTATCCCCTTCAAAATGCTTCTTACCCAATGGAATATACAGAGTGATGATGGTTCCTTCATCTTTCCGGCGTTCCACCCTTATATCTCCATGATGCATCAGTGCCATCTCTTTCATGATATCCACAGCAAGCTCACTATGGTTGTCGCCAATATCATAATCAGACTTGCTGAGGTAAGTCACCGAAGACTTTTCCACCACATTCTTACCATCATCCTTGACTATAAATGTGCAGTACTTCTTATTGGCTATCTCCGTAATGTTGATGGTAAACCATATGGAACCTGCATACGAGATATGCCGATAAGCATTAGAGAAGATACATTTCAGGATAAATTCCACCCTTCTATAATCCACCCATATTTCCGTATCAATCTGCTTTTCCTTATCATATAATAAGGTAATGGGACAAGAATTCAGAAGTTCATAGAAGGAGTGAACCACGCTGTTCGCCAGTTCCCCTACCGCATAGGGCGCAACTTTCAGTTGGTAATCACTGCTGCGGTACTGATAAATGCCAAGCAACTGATTGCATATATCCTGTATACCCATCGAACTGCGATAGGCTATTTCAGCCTTTTGCACCAGTGAGGACGGGAAATCCTTCTTCTCCATCATCTCTTTCAGTGGAGCAATAATGAGTGACAATGGGGTGCGTAGTTCCTTTGCCAGTCCCAGCCTCACCTGGTCACGCATCATATTTATCTTTTCGTCTTCTTCTCTTTTCAATTTTTCTTCTTCAAGCTTCTCTTTCAGCTTCTCCTTTTCGGCAAGATAAGCGCGACGTCTCATCCTCTTATTGGTAATGTATTGCCATATCAATAATGACAATGCGCCGCCTATCAAAATATAGAGCATCACCGCCCATGCACTGGCAGCCCAGTATTCACTCACACTAATGGTGAGAACAGTTATCGCCGTATCTACCTCCAACGGACTCACTGGCCTTATTTCCAAACGGAAGTCACCATGAGTCAAATTACTCAAAGTAATCTGATTATAATTGCTGCTTTTCCATTCACTGTCTATAGGAAGAAGGCGATATTCCACCCGGTTGGATGCATTTCCATATTTCAGGTCGCTCAGATAAATCACCAGGTTATTATTCCGATGGTTCAGCTCCAGGTGATCAGTCTGATAGAAAGGCTTTTCCAAAATCACCTGTCCGTTCACTTCTTCGCCTATCTCTACCTTCTTATAGTTCACATCTATATCTGATATATAGAGTTTCCGTTCCACCGATTCCCGTTTCACCTGGCGAGGGTCAAAATAAGCCAGACCGGACGAGCTTGCCCACAACAGATAACCGTTATTCAGCAAGCACACCTTATAATAATCCTCCGGAAAAGAATAATTGTAAGAAGATGAGTTGTTATTATTGATCGTTATCAATCCTGCATTCGTACCCAACCATGTATTTCCATTGCCATCATCCACCATACAGTTGATATGCCCGTTTGCAAAATCCTTCTTTAAAAGCAAGGTTGACACCACCTTTTTCCCTTTTCCGTCTATCTGAAGGATTTTATTCACATACGAAGCAAAGATCTGATTGTAGTTATTGACATACAATGCCAGTACTTCTCCCGTTTTCAAATCATTTTCCGCCTCATATCCTCCGGTAATATCCACTTTCCCTTTTTCATAATCCAATGTAACAAGTCCCTTACGGGTTCCCAGCCACATCATTCCGTTTCCATCCTCACAAATGGCAGTGACGGGAGCCAGTTCGCCAGAATACGCAATCCAATTTACTATCTTATTATTCTTATAATCATAAATGGCAAGTCCTTTATCGGAAACAAGCCACAACAATCCGCGCGTATTAAGATAAATACTGGAGATTGCCCCGACAGATTCATTATTTTCCAACACAGGACGATAGGCAATAGTTTCTCCGGACAAAGGATTCATGCAAAGCACATTCCCTTCTAGGCATCCCATCCATAAACTGCCGTTCTTGTCCTTATACATACAGTAATTATTATGCTCTGTGACCTTTTCCCAACGGACAAACTGCATATCTGTGGAAACCTGAGGCGCGACGCTTCTATAAATGCCACTCTGCTCAGTAGATAACCATACATAGCCGTTTGCATCTTGCATAATGGCTTTAATAACTTTTTTATCCCCTCCCACGGGAATGCGCTGAAGCAGGCTTTTTCCCATATTCAGTTTCAGCACTCCGCGTCCATAGGTTCCTACCCACAATACGAAATTATTCTTATCATAATAAATCTGTGTCACACCATTATCCAGAGCCGGTGCATATCGTTCCAACTGGGGGGAAAGATCTTCAATATGGTAAGGAGAGGAAATAAAATCATCCTTGTCAAAAGTAAGTTTATAAAGCGCGCTACGTGCAGCTACTATAAACGTATGTGTATCTATCTGTGCAATGTCGCGGATGTAAGTAGAATTGTATCCGCTTTTCCCGTTAGTGTACATTACTTTGAGGAATTGTCCGGTAGCCGGACTATAATACACACCACCCAACCAGCGGGGACAAATCCATACGTATCCATTGAAGGTGTACATATCATCAATAGGAATATCTGCCGCAATATCCAGATCATTGCAGCTCACGGACTCCGGTTTACGGGTATCTATATGATAAATAAACAGGTTCCGGCTGGCCGTCAACGCATAGATAGAACTCTCGTCGCTGCGCAGGCACACAATATCCGAAGGGGTATCCGGCAGGAAACGAAATGAAGCTCGAATGCCTTTATCGTCAGGAACAGTCTCCAATGCAGCTATTCCTTTATCGGTAGAAACATAGAGTTTATCTCCCGCCCGCGTAATTTCTTTGATATTTGCCAATATTTCCGGTGTATCCGAGGAAAGAGGTAAATAGCAACCTCTCGTTTTATCAAAACAGGCTATCTGATGCTGCCCTCCCAACTTGAACCATAGCAAATGCCCGGCATCTTCTATAATCGCTCCCACGGTAGCGGGTTCTTCTCCCACCCAATCATAAGTGTGAAAATGGATTCCATCGTAACGATTCAGCCCCACGTCCGTACCCAACCACATAAATCCATCCTCATCTTGATGGATGCCCGTCAGTGTATTATTATTTAATCCCGACTGCTGGTTCAATAAACGCATATCATAGACATCTGCCTGCCTGAAATAATCCTGAGCATTCACATTCAGACATGCCAAACAAAGCAGTACGATATACAAAGATTTAATTATAGCAACATTTATTTTTAAGACCGTGTTAGTATTTCGGACAAAGATAAAGAAAAGGCTTTTAAAAGTTGAGCTAAACAGTGCATTTTTTTATAATTAAAACTGAAAATAAATGTTTCCAATGTTTCAGTGAGAGGATTATCACCCATTTTGATAGAATTTACACCCATCCACTCCGGCATGACATAAAATTAATGCTTATCCCAGTGAAGAAAGAAAGTTTTTCCTATGCTGTACTAAAACAACATGACCTATATTTGCAACGTGAGAAAGAACAAGAATTGAGGGTATATTACTGAAGATATTTATTGCCCAAAAAGCAAAGAATATATGTCAGAGTTTATAATAGATAAAGATACAGAGCAATAAAAGCGAAAAATTATTCTGAAAAGAATAATCATTATTCCCTAGAAACAGTACAATAAAAGATGTTAGAAGGAAACTTGCTCTTTGTGAAAAGCGTAAGTTTAAAATCCGGATGGTAGCGACCATTCCGGATTTTAATTTTTTACTCCTTCTCTCTACAATTTTCTATTTAAATGCAAAGTTAGAGCAAATATTTTATTTATAACTTGAACTCGCCCCAACAACTGTCGCATTTATAACTTGAACTCAGGCGCCCTAAAATAAAGTTTAGTTTCCTACTGCCACTACTACCACCTTTTTTCTGTAAAGCCGATGTATAGGAGTTTATATAGGTGGTGGTAGTAGAATTTTTTAAGAGGTAAAAATGGCTACTACCACCACTTTTTGCATTTTCTTTAAAAAAACTTGTGAGATTCCTATAAAAGTTGTACCTTTAACAACTACATTCTCTGCAATACGACTAAATGAGCATTGCCTCTTGACTATATGTTTCTGTGGTTTCAACAGGACGAAACTTTAGTTCCAATAGGGTGAAACTCTAGTTCCAACGGCATGAAACTCCAGTTCCGTCAGGATGAAACTAAAGTTCCAACTATTTGGAACTGATTGAAACTGTTAATCATTGTCTTTAACTGACTATAGTTTGATGAATAGGAGTAACCGCGGCATGCAGTTAGCTATTCAGCAGTGCAAATTTGCAAATATAGGAAAAGATGCTCCCCCCAAAAGAAAATAACCGATACCTCCCGATGTCTGAAGGAAAGTTTTTTCCAACGCCTCCATCCAGATTAGATTATCACTTAAGCATATGAATCTTTATCACAAAGAAGCAAACTGCTTGATTTTCAAAAAACTTGCCCACACACTGCATTGCCGGAGCCTATTCCAATAGTGGGTTTTATACTCACAGACAGCGAGAAAGACTCATTTTAAGAGCATTTTTTATCATTTTTGAGAGATTTCCCACCCGAAAAATCTTCCCTCTTTTTTTGAAAACAATACCAACCGGGGAGTATCCGGATTCCCCATACCTTTGCAATGCTCGAAGGAAAAAGATCACAAACGTGAAACAAAATATTATAATAAATAAAAATAGGAAATTATGAAAATTAAAAGTTTAGTAGTAGGAATGATGGCATGTGCTGCATTGGTGGCATGTTCAAATGAAGACCTTGTAGAAGGCGGAAATGGTGACGGAAACCAAACAGGTGGAGCCAAAGCTTATATTGGTATTAAAATTGCTGATCCGACAAGTGGAATATCAAGAGCTGCCACTGATGGGGGATTTGATAATGGTTCTTCAGATGAAAACACTATCAACAACTCGCTCTTCTTATTTTATAAAGATGGAGTCTATGCAGGTGAAGGAGTGTATACAGGTGCTCTAGCAGTAGAAGGGAGCCAAACCAATGGTACAAGTATTGAAGCAACTACTACAGCTGTAGTAGTATTGAATGGCAAACAAGGAGAAAAGGATTATCCTAATCAAGTAGTGGCATTCCTGAATTTACCAGAAAAAGCACAGAAAGAGGTAAAGAACAAATCACTAGAGGAGGCAATGAAAATTATTAGTGATATAAATGATATTCCTAGTTATGCGACAAACAAAAATTTTATTATGACCAATTCTGTTTATCTCAATGGTAATGATATCCAAGTTGCATCCCCTGTTACTGCAAGTAATTTTGTACAGTCTCAAGCTGCTGCATTAGAAAATCCGATTACTATTTATGTGGAAAGAGTAGCAGCTAAAGTTAAAATGACAGAAAGTAGAAATCTTCAGACTCCTAATATTACCAATATTACTTATAATGGTAATAGTGGATATCAATTGAAATTGACAGTAGAGGGTTGGGGCATAAATGGAGTAAACAAAAACACCTACCTTCTAAAAAATCTTGATTTAACAGGAAATTTTGGTAACTGGCTATGGAATGATGCCAACAATTCCCGCAGTTATTGGGCAAAAGACGCTAACTATAATGATGGAACTTATCCTACAAGCTTTGATAATTATAACTCTGAAACTTCTTCATTAGAATATCGTTCTTGGAATGATGTCGTTGATAACGATAAAAAAAATCAGTATTGCCCGGAAAATACAGTAAATGCAGCTCTTTCTGGTAATATCAACGCTATTACATATATGATAATTGCAGGTCGCTATAGCCTAGTCGATGAAAAAGGGATAGTAACTGAAGTTGGAGATAATAACAAGCTTTATCAATATATAGGGCAATATTATACAGAGAACAAATTACTTAATCTCTTAGCTGATCAAGCTAATATTTATACCTACAAAAAAGAAGGAGACACTGAAACATGGAATAAAGTTAAGCCCGAAGAATATCAATTAGTAAGAGCTAGCTTATATGATGCAAAACTGGAATTAAAAGCAACTCAAGGTGATTTCTATGCTGGAAAAAACTTAAATAATAAAATGAATGTAACAGACATAAACGAAAAGTTAGTTAAAGATTTGAATGTCTTTACTACCTTCGCAGGAGGTAAGACTTTCTTCTATGTGAATATCGAACACCTAAATAATAATGATACAGAAGACGGACATATCGGTATTATTCGTAACCATACTTACAATTTGACTCTGAATAGTATTAAAAATATAGGTAATGGTGTATTTAATCCGGATGAAGATATTATTATCACTGACAAAGACAAAGAATTCTATGTAGGGGCTACCTTGAAGATCCTATCATGGAAAGTAGTAAACCAAGGAGTTGACTTATAATAACTATTCCCCGTTATAAATCTTTTCATCATTGTTTGGAAGCCCGTGATGGGCTTCCAAACAATACCAATAAAAAACAGAAGGAGCACTTCCATATCGGTGCAAAGAGAGATATGACCTTGGAAACCAAAGTTGTTTCCCACTAAAACAGAAAATACGCGCTGCACCTCTTTCAAGATTTGCAGCATCTATATATAAAGTTATAACAAGAAAGAAAGTAGGAGAAAGAAAGATTATGAAAGTACTGGCTTATACAAAAAGAATAAAGGTTTGCACCATTGCTTTACTAGCAATGCTTGCTTCCGCTTCATGCGATAGCATTTTAGGAGAAGAAGATGTAGATTGCTCTGTAGAGTATCGCGTCAAGTTCAAATATGACTATAACATGAAATATGCAGATGCATTTGCACACGAAGTAAAGTCAGTAACTATATATGCATTTGATGATGATGGAAAATTCGTTTATCAAAATACAGAACAAGGTGATATATTGGGTGAAGACGGATATAGCATGCCGGTAGAAGTAGAGCCGGGAGATTATCATCTTATCAGTTGGGCAGGTCTGGATGGGGAAGAATCCTTTTCGGTTCCTATACTGACCAAAGGTGCCTCAACAATCAATGAACTTAATTGCAAAATGCAACGTATCTATAGTCGTGCGGCAGATGGTTCGGCTATCGTCAATGAAGACCTGTCCCCACTGTGGCATGGAGAGGTGAAGAAACAAAGTTTCTCCCGAGCAGCCAAACAGCAAGTGATAACAATTCCTTTGGTAAAAACACCAATAATATCCGCATCGTGCTACAACATCTTTCTAGCGAAGCAGTGAATTCCGATAGATTTGAGTTCAACATTACAGACGAAAATGGTCTGATGAACTATGATAACCAATTGCTGGACGATGAAACCCTAACTTACTATGCATGGCATAAAAGTGATGGTGTAGCCGACTTAACCCCTGACAATCCTTCTCGTGCAATAACCGCCGTAGGAGTCGCCATAGCCGAGCTGACTGTAGGGCGTTTGGTTGTGGAAAAGAATCCCACACTTACCATTACCAACAAAGAAACAGGAGAAAAAGTACTTTCCATTCCATTGATTGACTATCTGGTACTGGTAAAGGGAAATTATAATAAGAATATGACCGATCAGGAGTACCTTGACCGCCAAGATGAATATAATATGACTTTCTTCCTTGATGAGAATGATAATTGGGCAAGCTCTACTATTTATATCAACGGCTGGCATATTGTAAATCAAGAAGTAGATGATACACTATAAGTGAAAGGAGCACATGATATGAAAAAAATGGTTATTATACATAATGTCATTTACCCTGAATGTCCTTTTCTATTCGTGTACTACAGAAATGGATATTCCTGAAACCCCTTCTATCGAAGGAGGAGTGAAAGTAAGCTTTGTGCTCAATACATCCTCATCACGTGCTATTGGTAATGGCGAATTGGATGATGGATTTTATTGGGAAAGATATATTGATCCTACGGATATACGTGTATTTGTTTTTACAGCAGATGATAAGTATCAAGAGGAAATAACAAGATTCATTCTGAATGGAACAGACGGAGATGCAACAAGAACATTTACCGGAACGATGAAAAGTGCATATACGGGAAAACAAATCCAACTGGTAGTACTTACCAACATGAGAAACCGTGGTGTAACAAACAGTATAACATTGGTAGCAGGAAAGACCACTAAAAAAGAACTTTATGGGCAACTGGTATTCAAGTATGATACAGCATGGAGTTTTTCTGAGAATGAGAAAAACTATATCCCGATGTGGGGAATATCCAAAAAGTTCTCTATTCAAGCAGAATTAAATAATGCAGGACAGATTGATATGTATCGTGCTGTTGCCAAAATAGATATTCAGGTGAATGGAGGTGACGGCATAGATGGATTCAAAATAAAAAAGCTGGAACTATATAATGTCCCTGATTGTGGATATTGTGCATCACTGGAAACACCCAATGAAGACAATACAATTCAATTCGAGACTCCCTCTCTTCCTAAGAGCATGAAGGCTATCGAAACTGCAATTCAAGTCTTTGAGTCAGTAGAAGGGGAAGATAGAAAAATTGAGAATAAGATATATGTCCCTGAAATGGTCTCCTTTAACCCTTATCCTTACTTTAAAATACAAATCTATGCGACAGTTAATAATAAAGAACGTACCTATGATTTATATATGAGAGAAAATCAAATTGACCTTCTTTCCGGTCTTGAAATTATACGTAATCATAAATATATTATCAATATAGAAACCATAACCGCCACAGATGAGGTAAAGATGGTCTATAACGTGAATACTTGGGGAGAAGGAACCAACGTAGACATTCCTTTCAACTAAAACTTAAAGAGTTAGAAACCATTTCTTAAAAGAGAAAAAAGATGAATAGATTAAAATACATAACTTGGATACTTACATCAATATGGCTTATCATATCTTGTACTAATGAAGATATAATAAGTCCTAACAATAATACTAATTTTGAACACCCTAATACCGTGAAGCTCAACTTTAGTGCCCCAGCTAGTACAAACATAATAATAGGACGTTCATCAGAGGTAGGTGATGATTACCTAATAAAGGATCTTTATTTATATGTATTTAGTGCTGAAAGTGGAAATATTGTCACGCTAAATAGTGCTAAACAACCTGCACCTATTCATTATGGAGCAGAACAATTATCAGACGGCATAACTGGAGCACAAGAAATTAAGCAAAATATCTTGGGCGGCTTCTATAATGCTAGTTGGATTAGATTCGAAATTGACGAAAAAGCTTTTGGAACAGAAGTTTATATCTATATGATAGCCAATACATCTTTATATACTGATATCTTATTTACTGAAAATAAAGATTTAGGGACAATAACCAATAGACAAGATTTAGACGAATTAGTCAATACGTATAACAATAATATCCAATTAGATAGAACTCATTTTATGATGTCAGGGTATACAGATGCAGCGCAAAGTCATGAAGCCGGTGAAGAAATAGCCCCTTCAAAATTATATATTACCAAAGATGGAACAATAGTGCGACAACTAAAAGATGATGAAGGTACTGTTATTTACACTTCAGATGCCTCAATTACACTAGAACGAAGTGAAGCTAAAATAGAGTTTAATTTTAAATCTGGCAAGAATGGAACATTTAATCCAAAATCATTTCGTATACATAACTACCCCCTAAAGTCCAACACAATATGCAAATATTATCTACAAACATCTTTTGGTTCTAATGGTCCTAATGGTCCCACGGATCCTAACGGTATAAAAATAGCTGACAAAGACGCATCAAGCTCAAAAGAGGATTTTTTTAATACAAACAATATAAATATAAACGGTTCTTCTTTTACTTTTTACATGCCTGAAAATCTCAAATATCCAGGAAAGAATGACAATGGAGGCACACTGCTAGGAAAAGAAAGCAATTCCAAACTACCTGGTGAAGGATTTAGGTTACGCGAAAAACATGATAAAGAAGGAAATTGGATCAATGCTCCAACCTTAGCAACTTATGTAGAAATAGAAGGAACATATACCGGAACAGACCAAACTATAAAAGACAAAGAAGTTACAGCTGATATTAAATATTTTGTTCACCTAGGATTTTCTTCTAATCAGAACAATACATATTTCGTTAATGATTATTACATAATGCGCAATTATAAATATATTTACAACATCACTGTAAATGGCGTAAATGATGTTATAACAGAAGTAAATACAATTAATGAAACTAATGGAACATACGCCGAAGGCATCGTAACCTGGCAGGAGAAAGATATTAATTTAATCAATACTAATTCTCATACATTAATATGTTATCAAAATGAATCGTTAGCCATAGATAAAGCTAACAATCAAGCTGATGACAGTTGGCTCCAAATTAAAGATCCAAATGGTTACAATGTCTTAACAGGGCAACCTTTATCTGCAAATACTCAATGTACAATTACTGCTTCGCCACTTCCAGAAGGTACAGAATCTAGAACAGCAATTCTAAAAGTTACAAGAGAGAATGGATGGAGTAAAAGCAAAACAGTGAGGATTATTAGAGTTATACAGACAGGAGAATAGGCTAGAAAACAGAACATTTATAATTAAAAATATCAGCATACTATGGAAATATTCGAAATAATGGATAGAGAATCATTAAATAAATCAGAAGTTTATTTGTATGAAGAAAACGGCAAATGGTTTGCATATGATCGTTCGGCAGCTTCCCTGTTGCATTGTTGCAAGGATACCGTAAACCTAAAGAAACAACTCTATTCCTTCTATGGAATAATGACGGAAAAAGTAGAGGTTGATTTAAACCAGTTGTTGGATATGAGTTGGTTTGTCGCATTATGTTCGGATACAGAAATAATGCTAATCAAAACAAATTAATATGTGTTTAGATGTAATAAAAATACTGGAAAGGGAAGCCAATAATATAGAACAAGGGCTAATACATATCCATCGGGAAAACGATAAGTGGTATGCCTACGAACGATCGGCCTTCCTTTTAAGTGAAATGGCAAAAGGACAGATTGTGCCGAGACGTTACATCGTAGACGAATGACTGTGGATAGCTCGTGCGGAAGTTAATATAGAACACATCCCTTATGAACATATCATTTGTTATGGTCATGATGAATATGTTTTACGCTACCTTCCTAGCACCAGTTTCTATGAATGGATTTTAAATTTAGGATAACAACTCAACATTTTCAATTTTCTTACTTGTGGGTCCCGGCTCCTTCTTCCTCATCAGAGTAAAAAGGAAAGCCGGGATTTCTTTTTCCCATTAGCTCCAGTACATGGAGAATTAAAATTTTCTTTTTTAAAAGGCAATAAACCAATCTGTACTTGATTAATACCACTTCTAGTCATCAAGTAAGTTTAGGAATATCCTTCCCCACTCTGTTAACTGAAACTTTTGGGCAGGATGATTTGGTTTATCAGGAATAGTCCTTTCAATCAAGCGATCCGCAACAAGTTTCTGAACAACCTTATTGAGTTGCCCTGATACCTTCTTTTGTCCTAATGCAATAGAAATATCCTGCCTTGACAAAGTATTATGCACCAAACAGCGTAATACTTCCGAATACAGAGTTGACTTTTGTAACTCTTGCTGTAACTCTTGCTGTAACTCTTGCTGCAACTCTTGCTGTAACTCTTGCTGCACGCTTTCAATCTGCTCTTGCCTTTCGATGTAATCCAGTTTCACAAACTGTACTTGGAAAGACAAACCAACTTCTTTCCATCGCAGTGCAATATTCGGATATTCTTTTAATTCGTCGGCAATCAATTTTAATCCATTTCCCCATTGATCTATGATACCAAGCCGTTTAAAAACAGGAGCTATTATTTTATTGCGTGCGTCACTCTGTCGGCTCTCCATAGCTGCATAGTCTATCGATGGCAACAAAAGACCAGGACTTGTAATCTCTATCATATCGTCATAGACAGCCACCTTTGCGTCTTTTCCCGTAAGCGAATAGTCTCGATGTACCACTGCATTGCGAATTGCTTCTCTAATAGCTTTAACGGGATATTCCCATCGCTGAACTGTATAAACACCCTCTACTGTTGCACCTTGGTTGATATGGCGCAATATAAAGTTATAAGCTTCTTCTGCTTGCGTAGAAATATTGGTTGTAATGCTTTTCTGATCTATATTCCACATGAGAGAAAGCCCTAGTTTATTTCACCCTCCTATTCAACTGATTATTCGCCTTATCGGGTTTAGACTTCCCCACCCGCTTTCCGCCGGACTTCTTTTTACTTTCTTGTTTTGCCTTAGAGGCAAAAGGATTTTTCTTATTTACCATAGACTTCTGCTCTTTTTCTGCAAAAATAAACTATAAAAGCCAATATTCCTTCTATTTATTGGCAATAATACGGAATTTCCTTACTTTTGTCCTTCTAAAACATTCTGTGTATGACTTCATTCAATTACACCCATATCCTGACGCAGGCAGTAGATGAACTATCTGACAGCCAATCTTATAAAGATTTATTCCACCAACACAAGGACGGAGACCCTTTGCCATCCGCCAAGTCATTATTCAAAATTGTGGAACTGGCACGTGCCATTATCTTCCCCGGCTACTTTGGGAACTCTACCATCAATAGCCATACCATCAACTACCACATTGGTGTAAATGTAGAAACATTGTTCAACCTACTGACGGAGCAAATCCAAGCCGGACTCTGCCTTGGACAGGAGAACAGCAACCATGCCATAAACGATAATGAACCTTGCCGGGAAACAGCCGCACTACTGGCGGCCCGCTTCATAAGCAAACTGCCGGAACTGCGCCGCATTCTTGCCACCGATGTGGAAGCAGCATACTATGGAGACCCTGCCGCCACGTGTTTCGGCGAGATTATCAGTTGTTATCCGGCTATCCGCGCTATCAGCAATTACCGCATTGCACACGAATTATTAGTGCTGGGAGTGCCATTGATTCCGCGTTTCATCACAGAAATGGCACACTCAGAAACCGGAATTGATATTCATCCCGGAGCACAGATAGGAGATCACTTCACCATTGACCACGGAACCGGTGTGGTGATAGGAGCTACCAGCATTATAGGAAGCAATGTCAAGCTATACCAGGGAGTGACTTTAGGTGCTAAAAGTTTTCCTTTGGATGATAACGGCAATCCTATCAAAGGAATACCCCGCCATCCTATATTGGAAGATGATGTTATTGTTTATTCTAATGCCACAATCCTGGGACGCGTCACTATCGGGAAAGGGGCAACCGTGGGAGGTAATATCTGGGTAACGGAAGATGTACCGGCAGGGGCACGCATTGTGCAGCGAAAGACGAAGGATGAATAAAAACCTCTTTATCAGGCACGCACCAGGGGCAGGGTTAATATAAAACGGCAACCCTGTGTGTAGCTGTCATCAATAAGGAGTGAACCGCCCAGTTTTTCGGCTACCAGTCTGCAAATAGGCAACCCCAGCCCAGTTCCCTGTGTGAAATCATCCAACTTGGCAAAACGCTCAAATACAAAATCCTGTTTGTCTTTGGGAATACCTTTTCCGGTATCGGTTACCCGATAGACAATTTGTTGCTCCGATTCGTTTAAGGCATATTCCAATGTAATGCTGCCTTGTTCCGTAAACTTTGCCGCATTCTGCAACAAGTGGGTTAGTATTTGGAAAAGCCTGTCCGAGTTTGTTTTCACCATCAACTCAGTACATGGAGGATTAAACTTAAATTCCACTCCATCTTTTATCATCGTTTTCACTGAGTCTATGACATTCAGGCAACAGCAATTCATCTCTACCGTTGTGTTATAGGGCAATTCATCCGTCTGATCCAGATAAGAAATATCAAGCACATCATTGACCAGCCTCAACAGGTTCTTGCTATTGGTTTTTATGATGGAAGAAAACTCCTTCGTTTCCTGATTATCCTCATAATAGCTGGTCAACAACTGTGAGAAACCGACAATAGAATTCAACGGAGTACGAATTTCATGCGACATATTCTGAATGAAATTCGTCTTCATCAGGCTGACATTCTCCGCACGTTCTTTTGCTTTACCAAGTTCTTCGGCAAATTCCTTCAATTCTTTATTCTGCTCGGTTACAATGGCTTCGGATACCTTCAACCTTTTACTCAGTTTATAGAAACGGAAGAACAGGAATGTGCCCAATGCTCCCAGCACCACCAGGAAAGCCAAAACAAGCCGGGTTATCTGTAACTGTTCTTGCTGTACACTCAACTGCAATTCATTTTTCTCATTCTTCAGTTGCTCCACTTTCATGATAGAAGAAAACTCGGTAGCCGAATTCTGAATCTCCTTGGTTCGGATGGAATCCGTAGCCTCTATATACTCCCGATAGAATCCTGCCGCTTTCTCCTTATTATTCATATCCCAATAAATATTCCCCAATTTCTGCGTCAAGCTATAATCCATATATTTGGAACGAAGCGGAGTACTATCGTTCATGGTATTATAAATCATCTCCAACGCTTTGCCATACTGCTTCGTTGCCCGATAATATTCTATCTTTATATAATATAGCCCAACTACATACACAGATAGTTCCTTGTATTTCTGAAACATTTCCTCTACCTCCTGAAGATATTTCCGTGCATTTTCCAGATCGTTCTTATCTAGATAATAAAGAACAAATCCTTTCCTCACCGTATAATTCTGATAGGGACTATGAGCCAACGGCAATGCTTTTTCCAAAGCTTCTTCGGCTTCATCATAATGCTTCAACTCCAATGCACATTGTGCCATTGAAGTATAAATGGTAGGCAAATTAATTTCGGGGATTTGATATTTCTCAATAATATCTATTGTTTTCCTAAAGTTCTCATAGGCCAGTTGAGGATTGGATTGTGTGACATAGATTTTCCCCAATACATGATAGCATTCTGCCACTCCGGGATAATAATTATCATTCTGTGCACTTTGCAACATCTTCTTTGCTTCATAGATAGCCAAATTGACTTTATGCTGTTTTACATAATAGGTAATCAGTCTGCTTCCCCATAAAAAATAAAAGTATTTCAAGTGATTAAGCCTTCGGCTCGTGGCTTTTACTATATCTACGTGCTTGATGATATTCGCTTCATCATTCCTATAGTAATAATAATCCAGCCGGAGACATTCGGAAATAACCTGCACATAGGTATCCTTCTTTTCTTTCCCCATCTGAAGAAGGGTGTCGCACATATCAAGTGCTACGGGAGATTTCAAGTTTGCCTTGCATTTTTTATAATATGCCACTAATGCGCTGTCCCTCTCCAAAACAGAACCTTCAGCTGTTTGCGCCCGGCCAGAGCAGCAAAGCAACCAAATCAATATAAAGACAAAGCAAGGCTTCAACATGATTGAACGGTGATATTGCCTTGCAAAGATAAAAGAATAATTTTAAGAAAGGCATAAATAGATGAACAAAATAACACAGAAAGGGAGCACCGGCACTACCTGGCACTCCCTCATCCTAAACTAAAGCAAATCAATTGTTACTTTGAGGCATATGCACACAACATCCACACCATCTTTTCCTGTTCTTTCAGGTAATCGCTCATGATAGCCACAGTAGCCTCATCGCCGGCCTGTGAAGCGACTGCCAAAAGTTTACGTTCTTCTACTATGAAATGGCTGTAAGTTTCCAGGATATTGTTCAGTGCTTCGTCTCCACTTGTAACTCCCTCTACCTCTCTTATATTAGACACTTTGAGATAATCGCTGTATTTGTTTTTGGGTACGCCGCCCAACATCAGGATACGTTCTGCCAGTTCGTCCACCTTTTCGGCTGCATTGTTATACAATTCTTCGAACTTGCCGTGGAGCACAAAGAAACCGTGTCCCTTGATGTTCCAGTGGAAACCGCGGAGATTAGCGTAAAATACTTGGTAGTCTGCCAATAATTGTTGCAATGATTCTACTACCTTTGCGGCTGCTGCCGAGTCTAATTTGATATAATCTAAAGTCTTCATAATTTTATGTTTTTAAGTTGATTACTATTTTTTTTCTTTTCTCTGATGCAAAGATAAGGCGGAAAGTGATGCGTGTCAAACTGATAATTTCTATCTTTGTATAGACAAAATCTATCAAGCATCTAAAGCCTATAAACCTGCAACAATTAGAATACATACTTGCCGTGGATGAGTTCCGCCATTTTGCCAAGGCCGCCGAGCATTGCAATGTAACGCAGCCTATCCTGAGCGCCATGATACAAAAACTGGAAGATGAGTTGAATGCCAAACTGTTTGACCGCACCACCCAGCCTGTCCAGCCCACACTGACGGGTCTGAAAGTAATAGAACAAGCCAGAATAGCCCTGCGCCAGACCAACCTGATTAAAGATATAGTAAAAGAAGAAACACGCTCACTGAGCGGTGTGTTCCGCATAGGTGTCTTGCCTACGATTGCCCCCTATCTGCTGCCCCGTTTCTTTCCCGAACTGATGGAAGAATACACATCTCTGGACATCAGAGTAACGGAAATGAAAACGCAGGATTGCCTAGAGGCGCTGAAAGCAGGTGAAGTGGAGGCTGTCCTCATAGCCGGAGCGGCAGAAGGAGAGCATTTCCACTCTATACCTCTTTATTACGAATCTTTTTTGGGATACGTTTCCAAACATAATGCACTCTTTAAAAAGGAAATGATCCGTTCCAGTGAGGTGAGCGGGGAACAGCTATGGTTGTTGGACGAGGGGCATTGCTTTCGCGACCAGCTAATGCGTTTCTGCCAGTTGGAATCCGCCCAATCTTGCCAGATTGCCTATCGGTTGGGGAGTATGGAGACATTTATGCGTATGGTGGAAAGCGGCAAAGGTATCACATTTATTCCCGAACTGGCCGTACTACAACTCAATGAAGAACAGAAACGGTTGGTGCGTCCCTTTGCCATGCCGCGCCCTACACGAAGGATTTACATGGTGACACGTACCGACTTCATCCGACACGCATTGCTGAATATGCTGATTGAGAAGATAAAAGCATCGGTGCCCAAAGAGATGCTCACTTTGCAGAATGGACAGAAAGTGGTGTAACGATTAGGTTTCTACCCTTGCTTGTCTTGCAATTCCCGTATGACTTCATCCACAATGTAAAAGTCACTCATCAGATATAGATCTCCTGTTTGTTGTGTCAAACATTGATATGTATTGCTATTATAAAAAATATCGAGTGCTTTATCTTTAGAGATGTGCAAGCGAGTAGCAAGATGTTCTACAATGCCGTAATATTTACCTTGCATTGCAATGTCGGCAGGGGCAGGAGCTATTTCTTTAGCATTTGTCAATGAAATAATAGAAGATCCTTTGAAATATAGATGATGGTCTATTATTTCTTGATTGATAATGCAGATTTGATTATTCGGTTCTTGATGAACAAGACGAGCCAAAGCCTCCTCACGAGTATAATCACCACGTATGTAAAGATCTATAGTACGTATCACGCGGTTATCGGCAATCCCACCCTCTATTATATCATAAGCCTGCCATAGAGTACTACCTTGGCGGCAAGCTACTACAAAATCAAGCCAATCGGCATTATAATTTTCAAAATGCAGATAACGATAAGGGGCAGTACGACAGGAGTCAATATCCAAAAGATATGTATTGAGCCATGCTTCAGTTTGATGGCGTATATCAGCTGTACGGAGCACCCATCGGGTAGCTTGTTTTTCCAAGTCAGTGACGTAAAACCCTATTCCGAAATCAAGATTTGGCCGGCATACCCCTGCAATAGGCTGCTCCACACGGCAAGTTGAACCATGATAAACAGTTAGCATGCGGTTCCTCCTTTCTTTTCATTAGTTAATCGGAATGGCTGATATTCTTTAGGTAACCATTTTGGATCCCGATAATATATATACTCCAAAAGAGAATCGACAATGTGTGATTTGCCCTGAGTATGCAGCGTATCATAGTACGAGCGGATATAACCGTTAATGACTCCCAGTTCTTTCAGTTTATTATAAACTTCCGAGCCATAACGCCCCAGCCGTTCAGCAGTACTTTCTACACAATAGATAATAAATTCCAGCTGTTTATCTTCAATAGTCATATTACTTCATTCTATAATACTAAATACCTCATATCATGAGCTAACATTACAAAGATAAGAATGTTTTCTGTTATTTCAGCATATCAAAGTGTAAAATCAGATAGACTTTTTCCATAAAATAGAATTATTCTTAGTCCGGCAAAGATGGCAAATCAGTATGCAGATTGTATTTCTACGGGGTAACAATTACATTGCTACTCATATTTCTCAATTTATTCCAAAGAAATACATACATTTGTAACATCAGAGATTTACCTTTGTGCCCGAAACTTAAAAAACGATGTACACAACAGATATTCTTATAGACGAACAGGAACTGGTTATTCGCCTCATTAATGGAGACGAGGAGGCATTCTGTGAGCTATACGCAACCTATAAGAACCGTTTGTTGTACTTTGCCATGAAGTTTGTCAAGTCCCGCGAGTTTGCAGAAGATATTTTTCAGGATGCTTTCACCATCATCTGGCAGGGGAGGCGCTTTATCAATCCGGATGCTTCTTTTTCTTCCTATTTATATACGATTGTACGAAATCGTATTTTGAACCAAATACGGGCTATGGATAAAGAAGATACACTGAAAGAACATATTCTGGCACAAGCCATTGACTACACCGATGATACCAAAGAAAAGATTTTCGCTAACGATTTGCATAATATCATCGACAAAGCCTTAGAAAAACTGACTCCCCGCCAACGCGAAATATTTGAAATGAGCCGCGAAGCACAAATGTCCCACAAGGAAATAGCCGAAACCTTGGGAATCTCAGTCAATACCGTCCAAGAACATATATCTGTATCCCTACACACCATCCGCACCTTTCTAGCCAAATACTCAGACACTTATGCAGATATGCTGCTCATCTTGATCTGCTTGAATCTATAATAAAAGTTAAACACACCCTAGCTCTCCCCCACATCTGTGTATTACTTATGTGAGGGTTAGAAATAATAACCCGACTTTGAATAGAAAACATGGAAAATACAAAAGAAGAAAAACAAAAATTACGCCGTTATCTGGATGATATTTACACCCGGGACGAAGCGTCACAACTACTTGACAGCCTTCGCGATGCAGAGAACCAAGATTTACTTGACGAAGTATCCGCCGAAGTATGGGGGGGCTTCTTTTGATCATCGGCAAACCACCGGCACCGAGCACGAGAAATATAAAAAAGAAGCCCGCCTGTTACTCCGAAAGATAGAGCACGGCAAACGAATCTGGTTCCGCCGCACAGCCTATGCCGTTGCCGGTATCGCTGCCATAGTCTGCCCTGTCTTAGGCGGCTTGCGCTATTCCCGCTACATCAATGAACAAAGCATAACATACAGCCTGGCAAGCACCTCCTATGGAGAAAAGAAACAAGTAACCTTGCCCGATGGCAGCCGGATTGTATTAAACTCCTGTTCTTCCCTGCGCTACCCCGCCCAGTTCACAGGAAAGGAACGGAAAGTGGAACTGAATGGAGAAGCCTATTTCCGGGTGGCACATAATGAAGATATGCCATTCATAGTCACCACACAGAAGTTTGACGTCCGCGTACTGGGCACACATTTTGATGTGAAGTCCTATCCCAAAGACGAAATTGTATCAGTCAATGTAGAAAGCGGAAAAGTACAAGTAGACCTGCCGGAAGCCATGATGCGCCTCACCGCACAAGAACAGGTACTGATCAATACCATTTCCGGAGAATACACCAAGAAGAAAGAGGAACGCGAAGTAGCCGTGTGGATCAAAGGCGCCTTAAGGTTCAGCAGTACCCCCATACGCGATGTTGCCAGAGAACTGGAACGAGTCTACAACTGTCGCATCACCTTTGCACCGGGGTATGAATTTACAAACCTGATTTCAGGAGAACACGATAACAAGAGTCTGGAATCCGTGCTCCATTCCATTGAATACGTCAGTGGTGTGAAATACAAGAAAGAAGGAAAAGAAATAGTACTATATAAATAAGAAACCTGAATGTCTAACCTAAAAAGAGAAGTATGAAGCCAGATACCTAGATGAATAAAAAAGAAATAGGGGAATCCCCCAGGGACACCCCTACCGTAACCCGGATACTTATTCACTGCTTCGACCCAGAAGAATAACTTTTCGCGTGTTACCCCAAGTTTTAACAACTTAAGTCAAAATCATTAAAAACGCACAAATTTATGAATATTATTCCTACTCATAAAGGAAAAAGTAGAAATGCCTATCCGTTTTTAGCTTTTTTACTATTCGTATGCCTGTCATTAATGCCTTTTTACGCACAGGCACAGCAAGAAAACAACATCAACCTGAAGGTTCAGAACGAGAGCCTGGAAAATGTTTTTAACCAACTGAGCAGACAAACCGGTCTGAAGTTCTTCTATGACCAAGAGACCATCAACAGTGTCCCCTTGGTATCTATTGATGCCAGTAATGCCACATTACAGAATGTTTTAGATCAGATTACCGCACAAACCAAGTTATATTTCAATAGGAACAACAATACAATCTCAGTCAGCACCAATCCCGTTCAACAGGGAAACAAAGCCAGTGCTACCAAAACAATCAGCGGTATGGTAACAGATGATAAAGGGGAACCGATTATCGGAGCAAGCATCTTGGTAAAAGGAACTACCAACGGAACCATTTCCGACCTTGACGGCAAGTATTCATTAGCTGATGTACCCGAATCTTCTACAGTCTCTATATCTTATATCGGATACAAGACACTGGACGTACCGGCTAAAGACAAAGTTCTGGCAAAAGTCATACTGCACGAAGACACCGAAGTACTGGAAGAAGTCGTAGTAGTAGGTTATGGCGTACAGAAGAAAAGAGATGTAACCACAGCCATCGCCAGCGTGCGCGCCAGTGACCTGAAAGGTCAGCCGGTCAGTTCCATGGCGGAAGCAATGGCAGGTAAAATGCCGGGTGTACAAGTTTCGCAGGGTACAGGTGCGCCGGGTTCTTCCCTACAGATTAAAGTACGTGGAACGGGTACCATCACAGCCGGTACTTCTCCATTGTACGTAGTAGACGGTGTGCCTTTGGCAAAAGAACAGTTGAATACCTTTAATATGAACGATGTAGAAAGCATCGAAGTATTGAAAGATGCCTCATCCGCAGCCATCTATGGTTCACGCGGTTCTAACGGCGTAGTATTAATTACCACCAAGAAAGGCAGTAAAGGCAAAGCAAGCGTAAGCTATAACGGATATTACGGCTGGCAAACCGTATCAAAGAAAATTGATATGCTGAACGCCTATGAATACGCAGACTTGGTAAATGATGCACGCAACAATACCTACACGGACAAAATGGAATCCATTAACCGCAAGCGTATGGCAAACGGCCAGACACCATTATCTTTCAACATCGGCGATAACAATGCAATGCGTCTGCAAAACACCGGCAATGACTATAATACCATTGTTCCGGTAGAAATACTTCCTTACTTGGAAGGCAAGCAAGGTCTGACAGATACGGACTGGCAAGATGAGATCTTCCGCACGGCAGGTATGCAGAACCATTCGGTATCCGTATCCGGCGGTTCGGAGAAGATAAAATATTATACCTCCATTGACTACCTGCAACAAGACGGTGTGGTTATCAACAGTGACTTTACCCGCTACAGTACACGCTTTAACCTGGACGTTACGGAAGGTATTTTCAAATTCGGACTGTCCTTCAATCCTTCTGTAACCATTGATAATGCCGTAAATTCCGATGGAGCCTATAACTCCAATGGTGGCGGTATCATTGCATCGGCCTTGCACAGCTCACCTATCTTCTCGGTCTATAATGCAGACGGCAGTTTCAACTTCGCCCAAAATGCATGGAGCCCCAATACGGAAACTGTAATGCCCGACGGCTCTATCAAGAGAGGAAACAGCCAGACACAAGTGTGGAATCCGGTGGCACTGGCCATGTTGCAGAAAGACGAGACCAAAGCATCCCGCATCTTCGGTAATGTATATGGTGAAGTCGCTTTCCTGCCTTCTTTAAAGTATCGCGCCAATTTTGGTGTGGATATTTATAGTGATTCGGAAGATACTTTCCGCCCGTCAACTATCCCGGTATCCAATACGCAAGGCAATCCGGAATCCGTTCCCGAAGCGACTTCTAAAACATCCAAGTTATACAACTGGCTGTTCGAGCAGACGTTGAACTTTAACAAAGACTTCGGCGGACATTCACTCTCGGCTATGGCAGGCTGGACTATGCAATACCAGCGCAACGAAAGCAACTATGCATTTGCCAACGGCTTTATCACCAATAACATCCCGACCCTGAATGCAGGTACTGTGACCCGTGGCAACTCCCACGCCTCAGAATGGGCTTTACTCTCCGGGCTGGCACGTGTGCAATACAATTATTTAGGTAAATATATGGTAACAGGAGCTGTCCGTGCCGATGGCGCTTCCCGTTTCGGAAAAGACAATCGCTGGGGTTACTTCCCTTCTGTATCCGTAGGTTGGCGCATCTCGGAAGAAAAGTTCATGAAGTCGCTGACTTTCATTGACGATTTAAAGATACGTGCCAGTTATGGTCTTACGGGTAACTTCCGCATTCCTAATTATGGAGCACAAGGCGAGGTGGGATATTACAGCTATGTATTAGGCGGCTCCAGCCCCGAAGTGATAAAAGGCGCGGCTCCCAGCAGCATGCCTAATCCCGGTCTGAAATGGGAAAAGACCACACAAGTCAATGTAGGTTTCGATGCTTCTTTATTCAAGAACAGACTGACTTTGGGACTTGATCTGTACAACAGTAATACTTACGATCTGCTATTGAACGTCCCTGTACCTATGACAACAGGTTATGCCACCCGTCTGGAAAACATAGGTAAAGTAAATAATAAGGGTATTGAGTTCAACATCTCCACCAACCACCAGTTTGGTGATTTTACCTGGACAGCCTATTTCAATATCTCGAAGAATATCAATGAAGTCAAAGAGCTCGGACCGGGCAATGCCGATATTATTTCTGCCGGTTCTGTCAGCAATGCCTATTTCATTACCCGCGTAGGCGAACCTATCGGTTCTTATTATTTACCGGTAGTGGAAGGCGTATTCAAGAATCAAGCCGAAGTAGACGCTGCCCTTCACTATGTAGACTCGCCCACCAACTACGGTCTTGCCGATACCAAACCCGGCGATTTCAAGTTTAAGGATGTAAACGGTGACGGCATACTCGACATTTCGGATACCGACCGTGCCATCGTTGGTAACTATATGCCCGATTTTACTTACGGATTCGGCACCACACTGGCTTGGAAAGGCATTGATTTCGGCATTATCTTCCAAGGAGTTTACGGCAATGAGATCCTGAACCTCTCCCGCCGTTATTTCTACAACCACGAAGGCAACATGAATAACTACAAAGGTGCTTTGAACCGTTGGAGGTCTGAAAGTGATCCGGGCAGCGGCATGAATGTACGCGCCAACCGCGTCAGCAAAGGACAGAACGGAACCACCTCCACCTGGCATGTGGAAGACGGGTCTTACCTCAGAATCAAGAATATCTCTTTGGGATACACCTTGCCGCAAAGCTGGATTCGCAAAGCATACCTGCAATCGGCACGTATCTACTGCTCTATCCAGAACCCATTCACTTTCACCAAATACGAAGGCTACAATCCCGAAGTATCCAACCGCACGGACGCAACCACCAATGGTGAAGACTATGGCGTATATCCATTAGCAAGAACCACCTCTATCGGTGTAAATCTTACTTTCTAAACTTAAAAACATTGATGTATGAAAAAGATATTATTAGCAGCCCTTTTGGCAGGAACACTTTCCAGTTGCGAAAGTTTTATTGACCTGAAACCCATTGACTTCCCCACGGAAGAAACATTCTATACGGACGTGAAAGGCCTGGAAGGCGCGATAATCGGTGCCTATGATGAATTTTAGTCCAGCGACCAGTATGGAGCCAAGTTCATGACACTGATGGAGGTACGCGGTGACAACGTGAAGAATGACAATTCCGGTGCCAGCGGCGGCATCACCTACCAGATAGAAGTGTTTACCGAAACTCCTGCCAACTCCAACCTGTCGGGAGCCTGGTTGTCACTCTATACCAGCATTTATCGTTGCAATCTTATCCTGCAAAATGCCGAGAACGTAGAAATGTCTGCCGATCAACGTACCAAGATTGTAGGGCAAGCCGCCTTTATGCGCGCTCTTTCTTATTTCAACTTGGTACGCCTGTGGGGTAAAGTACCTTTGATAACCCATACCCAAACGGTGGAGGAAGCCCGCAATAATAAACGTGCCGAGATAAGCGACATTTACTCTCAGATTATAGATGACCTGACTACAGCAAAAGGATTGCCGGCTGCATGGCCGGATGCGGAAAGAGGAAGGGTGACCTCCTATGCCGCACAGTCTCTATTGGCAAAGGTGTACCTGTATATGGGTAATTACCAATCTGTTATCACGGAACTGACTCCGGTAGTCACTGCCATTAAAACGGGAAAACAGTTAGCCTTAGTTCCCATGCCACAGACTTTCCCCAACGACTTGAAAACCAGCAAGGATATTATCTTTGCTGTACAATACTTGAAAGGTGGTGTAGGCGAATCGGTGCATCAGAACAACCGTTACCGCAACAATGACAACGGTAATATCATTTCACTGGAACCATCGGAGTTTGAAAGCAATGCGGATAACCGCAAAGCATTGGTAGCCCCCCACAGGAAGCGGTCAACGCCCGGGCAAGTTCAATGCACCGGCAACCAATAACGAAACAAGTGCCGATTTCCCTGTTTTGCGTTGTGCAGAAGTGATGTTGATGTATGCCGAAGCACTAAATGAGACTTCAGCCGCACCTACACAAGAAGCATTTGATGCGCTGAATGCTGTACGCGAGAATGCAGGCCTGCAAGGCAAGACTGTGGAAGAACTGCCTACCAAGGATACTTTCAGAAAAGCCGTATATAAGGAACGCCGCTTGGAACTGGCATTGGAATGCGACCGATGGTTCGACATTGTACGCACCAAGCAATTTTCGGATGTATTCCCCGGCGTAGCAAGCTATCGTCAACTCTACCCCGTTCCCCAGACAGAGATAGAGAATATGAATGATAAAACCGGATGGCAGAACGAAGGATACACCCTTGAATAAACAACAACGTCCGAATAATCAACCATTAAAAACAGAAACAAAATGAAAAAGATATATTTACTGCTCTTTGCAGCCCTCACCGTCCTGCAACTTTCAGCACAAGACCGTGTTTCACAAATCCGTGAAAAACTAATGAACCGCGACCAAAGCTCAGTGATCGTTGTCGCCCATCGTGGAGACTGGCGCAACTTTCCCGAAAACTCATTGGAAGCCATCGACAATGCCATCAAAATGGGTGTGGACATTGTAGAACTAGACGTAAAACGCACCAGCGACGGACAACTGATCCTGATGCACGACCATACCCTGGACCGCACCACCACAGGAAAAGGAAAGATCTCCGAATGTACTTTGGACTCTATCCGTAAACTGAAATTGAGAAACGGTTGCCACATACGCACCATTCACAATGTACCGACCCTGGAAGAAGCCCTGTTGCATGCCAAAGGTAAAATCATGCTAAACCTGGATCAAGCCGACCTCTACTTTGATCAAATATACAAGCTGATGCAGAAAACCGGCACTACCAAACAAATCATCATGAAAGGCAGAAAACCCGCCGGTGAAGTGCAAAAGCAATTCGGCGCTTACCTGAATGATGTAATCTATATGCCGATTGTCGATCTGGACAAGCCCGATGCAGAACAACAGATAGAAACCTTTATCAAAGATATGCAGCCCGTAGCCTTCGAGCTTCTTTACGTCAAAGATTCCAATCCGCTTCCCAAGAAGTTAGGAACAAGCCTAAGCGGCAGAGCATTGATCTGGTACAACGCCCTATGGGATACAATGGCAGGCGGGCATGATGATGACATGTCTTTACAAAGTCCCGATGCCGGTTATGGCTATCTGATTGATACCCTGGGCTGCCGCATCATCCAAACCGATCGTCCGGCATATCTGATAGACTATCTGAAAAGCCGCAAGCTTCACGAATAAAGATAGAGAACAAACATGCTGAAACATTTGATTAACTTTTACAGGGTTTCCTCACCGAAGCCCTGTAAAGAGGAATCTTTGTCCTCTATCAAGCGGAGAACAAGACTACTCCAATGGTCCACTTTCCTCTCGGCTACCTTCGGATATGGCATGTATTATGTGTGCCGCCTCAGCCTGAACGTAGTGAAAAAACCGATTGTAGAAGAAGGGATTTTCTCGGAAACAGAACTGGGCATTATCGGTTCGGTATTA